>Ga0154020_10001205_pt1 | contig 32006 bp, 25 predicted proteins | sample Klosneuvirus_201_FD_109709 | JGI IMG/M metagenome (GOLD analysis project Ga0154020, IMG submission 109709) | Active sludge microbial communities from wastewater, Klosterneuburg, Austria - Klosneuvirus_20160825_MG | ecosystem: Engineered > WWTP > Aerobic digester > Activated sludge | place...
AATATTGGCAAAATTGGTATGATCATTACTTTGATTCTCTTGGCTTAGATAAAACTACAGAAAGAATTGGTAATGCTTATGAAAAACACATTGCCAAAGCTAAGATTAAAAAACAGAAGCAGCGAGTTTATACTGTTGAATTGGCGCGCTATGCAGGAGGTGTTCCTTCCGATGAAATGGCCTATTTATTAAGTATAGGCGATATGCGTTCAACAACGCTTGAAGATGGAAGTACAGTTGTTTACACAGCCGGAACCTATGAAGAAGTGAAAAACGCAGCGAAACGCAGGGATGAATTTATTTCGGAAGGAAACAAGCAGGCTAAGGTTGGATACTTCTCCAATAACAAATACTCAACATTAAGTGAAGAAGAGCTGCAGAAGGAAATTAAAGAAGCTGAATTGGCTGCAGCAGCAAATGCTCTCGCTGTTGCTTCAGGAACCGGTGCTGTTACAAGTGGTACCGATACACCGTATAATAATAATGCCAACAATAACAATAATGGTAATAACGCAAACAACGCCAACAATAATGCTAATAATGCGAATAACAACGCTAATACTAATGCCGTAGATAATGGCAATAACAATGCAAATAACAACGCGAATAACAATGCGAACAACGTGAACAATGCGAATAACAATGCCAATAGTACAGGGAATAACAGCACCGCAAACAATACAGGTAATTCAAGTGGGGATAATTCTAGCTCAAGTGATGCGTCTGTTTTCGGAAAAGGTGATGTTGTTTATCGCGTTCAGTTAGGTGCTTACAAAAATAAAATTTCAACCCAGCTATTTAAAAACTCTAATGTAGTTGAATTGAAGACAGAGGATAATTATTTCCGTTATGTAACTAATGGGTATAAAACTATTCAGGAAGCAGCAACAAAACGGGCAGATTTAGTATTGATGGGTTATACTGATGCATTTGTTACGGCCTATAAAGATGGTAAGCGGATTGCAATGGAGAAAGCCGGTGCCACCATGGCCACCAACGTAAAAGAGGACCTGAATGAAAACAAAACATTTAGTACTGTTGACAAAACCTTAATTAGTTTCAAAATTCAAATAGGGGCATTAAAAAGGCCAGCTGCTACTGCGGATATGGATGAGCGTTTAAAAGTTCTGGAAGGTGTGGATAAGCAAAATACATCAACAGGTATGATTAGATACAGTACCGGAAATTTCAAAGAATACCAAAAGGCTGAAGAATTCCGTAAGCAGTTGGAAGATAAAGGATTCCCTGAGGCATTTATCATAGCCGTTTTCAAAGATGAAATAATTTCATTGCAGGAAGCAATGGAATTATTGAAATAATCTTAACAAAAATTTGTACATGCCCTTCGCCGTCCAATCTAAAATTTATTAACTTTAAATAAAATTACCATTATGAAAAAAGCAATTTATACTGCACTAACTTTAGGCTTAATCTTTTCATTTAGTCTTAATGCCCAAGACGACAAGAAACAAGAAACGAAAAAGCAGGAGCCTAAAAAAGAAGAAAAAAAATCAACTGATAATGCTGCGCCTGGTGGAACCAGAATGGCTATCAGTCAAAAAGGACTCCCCGGAAAAAGCAGTACTAAAAAAGACAACAGCACAACTAAAACAGCTTCACCGGAAACAAAAAAAGAGGAAACAAAAAAATAATTCGCAAGTATTTGTTTTATAATAACTTGTTACAAAAGCCTTTCTGCCAACAGAAGGGCTTTTTTGTTCTATATAATTCGCTATTCAAAACTGAATTTATATATTTGATGCTCTTAAAAAACAGAAACTATGAATAAGATAAAAGTAGCCAACCCGGTAGTTGAATTAGATGGTGATGAAATGACCCGTATTATCTGGAAGTTTATTAAAGACAAATTAATTCTTCCTTACCTTGAATTAGATATTAAATATTATGACCTTGGTGTTGAACACCGTGATGCTACCAATGATCAGGTAACAATTGATTCAGCGGAAGCAATCAAGAAATATAACGTTGGTATAAAATGCGCAACAATTACTCCTGACGAGGCACGTGTTCAGGAATTTAAATTAAAGCAAATGTGGAAATCACCAAACGGAACCATCCGTAATATTTTAGATGGAACTGTTTTCCGTGAACCAATCGTTTGTAAAAATGTACCGCGTTTAGTTCCTAACTGGACTGCACCGATCTGTATAGGCCGTCATGCTTTTGGTGACCAATACCGTGCTACTGATTTTGTAACTAAAGGAAAAGGAAAATTAACTGTAAGCTTTACACCTGAAGACGGAAGTGCTCCACAAACATTTGAAGTTTATAATTTCAAAGGTGACGGTGTAGCTTTAGCAATGTATAACACTGAAGAATCAATCCGCGGATTTGCCAGTTCTTGTTTTAATATGGCTTTATCTAAAAAGTGGCCTTTATATTTGTCTACAAAAAACACCATTTTAAAAAAATACGACGGCCGTTTCAAAGATATTTTCGAGGAAATTTATCAGAAGGAGTATAAGTCCAAATTTGAGGCTGCCGGTATTGTTTATGAGCACCGTTTAATTGATGATATGGTGGCTTCAGCATTAAAATGGAATGGTAATTTTGTTTGGGCTTGTAAAAATTATGACGGCGACGTGCAGTCTGATACAGTAGCTCAAGGTTTCGGTTCTTTGGGATTAATGACTTCTGTTTTAGTTACTCCGGATGGTAAAACTATGGAAGCTGAAGCAGCTCACGGAACAGTGACTCGTCATTACCGTGACCATCAGGCCGGGAAACCAACCTCAACTAATCCAATAGCAAGTATCTTTGCCTGGACCCGTGGATTAGAGTTTCGTGGTAAGTTGGATGGTAATAAGGAGTTAATAAACTTCGCACAGGCTTTGGAACAAGTTTGTGTTGAGGTGGTGGAAAGCGGCAAAATGACCAAAGATTTGGCGGTTTGTGTTCATGGCAACAAAGTTGAACATGGAAAACACTATTTATATACCGAAGAATTCTTAAACGAATTAGATTCCGCATTAAAAAAGAAATTAGCGAAATAATAAATTTCTCGTTTTAACGAAAAAAGCCTCATTTTGAGGCTTTTTTTATGAAAATTGGTCGATTTTGTTCGTTTTTCTGTAAAATTTGCTCAAAAATTAGTGATTTTCTTATAAAATTAATTCTATTTTTGCCCCACTAACTAATAAACACAAAAAGATGAAATTAACCGAAATCCAAGATCTCATTAAGTTTGTTTCGAAGAGTGGGGTGAATGAAGTTGAATTGGAAACAAAAGAGATTAAAATTGTTATCAAAACTGGCAAACAGTCAGCTCCGGTAATGGTTCAATCCACCCCTCAGTATGTATCGGCAGCTCCAACCCATATGGTTTCTGCCCCACTGGTAAGTAACCCGGTAGCTAGTACTGAAGCTAAAGCAACAACACCTCCTGCAACTACTGGTTCCGACGACTCGAAATACATTACAATTAAGTCTCCAATGATTGGTACATTTTACCGTTCACCGGGACCCGATAAACCGGTTTTTGCCAATATTGGTGATGAAGTTACACCCGGTAAAACAGTTTGTATTATTGAGGCAATGAAGCTTTTTAACGAAATCGAAAGCGACATTAAAGGTAAAATAGTAAAAGTGCTGGTTAACGATGCTACTCCGGTAGAATACGATCAACCACTTTTCTTAGTAGATCCAAATTAATTTGACAATTTGACGATGTGATAATTTGACGATTAAAGTTTTAATTAGTCATCTATCATTGTCAAGTTGACCCATTGACTAATTGACAAATTGAAACTATGTTTAAAAAGATATTAATCGCTAACAGGGGTGAGATTGCCTTAAGAGTAATAAGAACTTGTCGCGAGATGGGAATAAAAACGGTAGCAGTTTATTCAACAGCGGATAAAGATTCGTTACACGTAAAATTTGCCGATGAGGCAGTTTGCATTGGTCCGCCGCCTAGTAAAGACAGTTATTTAAGCATGTCGAGTATTATAGCAGCTGCCGAAATCACTAATGCTGATGCTATTCATCCCGGTTACGGTTTCTTAAGTGAGAATGCTAAATTCTCTGAAATCTGTAGGCAAAATAAAATTAAATTTATCGGTGCTTCACCCGAAATGATTAATCAAATGGGTGATAAGAGTAATGCAAAAGCTACCATGAAAAATGCAGGTGTGCCCTGTGTACCCGGTTCAGATGGTTTATTAGCCAATGTTGAAGAAGCTAAAAAGGTTGCAAAAGAAATTAAATACCCGGTTATCATTAAGGCAACTGCCGGTGGTGGCGGTAAGGGAATGCGCATTATCTGGAAGGAAGAAGAATTAGAAGCGGCTTGGGATAGCGCCACTCACGAAGCCACAGCTGCTTTTGGAAATGGTGCCATGTATATGGAAAAATACATTGAAGAACCACGCCATATTGAAATTCAGATTGTAGGTGATGCCTATGGAAAAGCTTGTCATTTAAGTGAACGTGATTGTTCTATTCAGCGACGCCACCAGAAGTTAGTTGAAGAAACCCCTTCACCTTTTATGACGCCGGAATTACGTGATGCTATGGGTGATGCTGCAGTTAAAGCTGCTTTATCTATCGCTTACGAAGGAGTAGGTACTGTAGAGTTTTTAGTGGATAAGCACCGCAATTTTTATTTCATGGAAATGAATACACGTATTCAGGTGGAGCATCCAATTACTGAAGAAGTAATTAACTACGATTTAATCCGAGAACAAATACTTGTTGCTGCTGGTGTACCTATTTCAGGAAAGAATTATTATCCCCAATTGCACGCCATTGAGTGCCGTATCAATGCCGAAAATCCATTCATGAATTTTGTGCCTTCACCGGGTGTAATTACAACATTGCATACGCCGGGTGGACATGGTATTCGTGTTGATTCGCATGTGTACAGTGGTTACAGAATTCCGCCAAACTACGACAGTATGGTGGGGAAATTAATTACTGTAGCGCAAACCCGCGAAGAAGCCATTGCTAAAATGCACCGTGCTTTAAGTGAATATGTGATTGAGGGGGTAAAAACCACCATTCCTTTCCATTTAAAGTTAATGCAGAACGAAGATTTCAAAAAAGGCAATTACACTACCAAGTTTATGGAAACTTGGGATTTTAAAAACGCTTAAATTAAGAACGCTACGATACCGGGGCGTTTTTTATTTGGGCGTGTCCACGAGGCTCGTTCCTCACCCGTGGTCGCGCTTTCCGTTTCAAGTCCTCGCCCTTCGCTGCGCTTCGGGCTTTGGGCTTTTCACTGCAATCGCTCACGCATGCCTTTCATAATAGATGTTTAGTTTTTAAAAATTCGAACTGGCATTAAAATATTTTATGGAATCCTGATTTCTTCGGCATCTCAATATAAAACCGGAAATCATGAAAATCGAAATTACAAATCCATGCCACGAAAATTGGGACGCAATGACACCCAATGAAAAAGGTGCATTTTGTTTATCTTGTCAAAAGAATGTTATCGATTTCACCAAAAAAACCATCGATGATATTAAAGACTATTTTAACGCCTTGCCAATAACCGAAAAAGTTTGCGGAAGATTTAAGGAAAATCAGTTACAGGAAATAACGTTCGATCATTTTTTTGAGCAGTTCAAAGGTTGGAAGTTGATGAAGAAAGTAGCTCTGGTAGTGTTTTTTGTTTTTGGGATGAGTTTGTTCGGGCAGGCGCAAAATAATCCTAAACACTCAAATGCTACAATGAAAGGCGACGTGGCCTTTGTGCCACAAGACACTGTTAAGAAAAAACCGATTAAAGATTCAGTAAGGGTTATTGAACCAAAAGATGATCACATGATCTTGGGTGGACCAAGATTTGTACCAGATCCACCTAAAAAGCAACCAAAGAAATTAATGGGTAAACCTGCGGTAATCAGAGATCCGAAGGATAATAAATAGGAAATCGCAGACAGCCCCGAGGTGTCTTATTTTTGAGATTTTAATACAATCCCTTAATGTGATTAAGTGTGGAAGGGTCGTCCCAATGCAAATAACCAACCTGCTCCTTTACGATTTTGAGGTCTTTGTTCACGATATAGGTTACCGGAATAGAGTAAATACCTATTTCAGAAAAACGTGTGTTGAGTTTTAAGAAAGTAAAAGGATAAAGTTTTTTGTTTTTAAAGTCGTTTAGTAATTCAAGTGATTCATCGGTAATACAAATGATTTCTATATCCTGAAGTTCTGTATTTTTGATTTTATTTATTTCTTCCAACTCTTCCAGGCAATTGCCACACCAGCTGGCATAAAATGCTATAACCAATTTTTTACCTTTCAGCGTATTGATGTCAAATTTCCCGCCATCAGTAGTCGAAAGATTTAATTCATTTAGCTTAATATCTGGCGCAACATTGTATTTGTTGTAAAAATAAAGCCCTGCAATTAAAGCTAAAATGAGCAGAAACAGGTTAATCCATTTTTTAATCATAAGAAATTAAGAGTCGAAAGTTAATTGATTGTTTTATGAACTCAATTTATGTACAAAATTACGAATAGATTTGTATTTTGGGGATGTCAATACTGCGAAATATACTATCCATTATTTGGAAAATAATACTGGGTTTTGTGATACTGTCCGTTCTTTCGGTGATTGTTTTCAGGTGGGTGCCGGTGCCGGTTACACCTCTCATGGTGATTAGATGCATTGAACAAAAAAGCGATGGAAAGACCATGAAAATGAAGCATGATTGGGTTGCATTGAAAAAAATATCACCTAAGCTTCAATTAGCAGTTGTTTGTAGTGAGGACCAGAATTATTTAAAACATTTCGGGTTCGACTGGGGGGCAATAGAAAAAGCTATGAAAGAGAACGAGGAAGGGAAAAGAGTAAGGGGGGCCAGCACCATTACGCAGCAAACTGCAAAAAACGTATTTTTATGGCCGGGTAGAAGTTACGTCCGCAAAGGTTTTGAAGTTTGGTTTACCATTTTGGTAGAAATATTTTGGAGCAAAGAGCGGATTATGGAAGTATATTTGAACAGTATTGAGATGGGTGATGGGGTTTATGGAGCTGAAGCGGCCGCTCAACACTGGTACAAAAAGAAGGCAGAAAAATTAACAAAAGATGAAGCGGCAGGAATTGCGGCAGTTTTGCCAAACCCACTGAAATACAGTGCAAATCCGCCAACTAATTATATAATTAAACGTAAAACATGGATAAAGCAACAGATGAATTATTGGGGAAATAAGCTCGACTATAATAAGTACAAAGACGACGACGAACCCGAAAAAAAATCTGAAAAATAATACATGCTAATGAAACGAATTGCTTTGATAATCCTTTGGTTAAGCTGTCTTAGTTGCGGACAGTCTAATTCGGGCTATAGCTTATATAATTTGGTTATACCGGATGCTCCCAAGGTAGTTAAAGAAGTGAATGAAAAATATAAAGATGCAGTTTACAGGTTAGATACATTCTTTAATAAATTAGTCAGCTTAAAAGCTTTCAACGGTTCTGTCATCGTTGCCAAGGAGGGTGAAGTGATTTACCAAAAAGCATTTGGTATTGCGGATAAAGAGAGAGGTTTACCTGTAACAGATTCAACAGCTTTTCAGTTGGCTTCTGTATCAAAAGTCATCACAGCTACCGCTGTAATGATGCTGGTTGAAAAAGGCCTGGTTAAGTTAGATGATACATTTGCTTCATATTTCCCGGAGTTTCCATATGAAAAAGTAACGGTTAAACACTTGCTGTCGCATCGTTCAGGCTTGCCAAACTATTTGTATTTTTTAAATGATTTGGTTTCAGCGAAAACCACTGTTTTAACTAATAAGGAAGTGCTGAGATTAATGGCAGAGCGCAAACCAAAACCATATTTGCGACCGAACCGTGCCTTTAACTACTGTAATACTAATTACGCGATGTTGGCATTATTGATAGAGAAAGTAAGCAATAAGTCGTACTCCAATTTTTTGAATGATGAAATCTTCAAGCCATTAGGTATGAAACATTCTGGAACTATTTTAAGCTTGGATCAATTCGAAAAAGCAGTTTCTAAACCATATGATTTACGTTGGAGACCAATAGATGCTGAAGCTGCTGATTATGTGGTTGGCGATAAAAGCGTTTACTCAACACCTTACGACATGTTCTTGTTAAGTGAAGCTCTTTATCAAGGGAAGTTATTGAATCCGGAATCACAGCAATTGGCTTACACAGCTTTCAGCCGTGAATTAAAGGCAAGTAATTACGGTTTAGGTTGGCGCATGCGTGATTTCAGATCGGAAGAAAAGAAAGAAGTGTTTCATAATGGTTGGTGGCATGGTTACAGAACTGCTTTTCACCGCCGATTAAACGATAAAGTTACAATTGTGGTATTAAGCAACCAGCTCAATAAAACCGCTTATCAAACCTGGAAAATTTATGAAGCTTTAGATGCAAGCTGCATGAATTCAGCAATAGCGTCTGACTACGAATAAGAATGATTCATTTTCTGAAAACTGAAAAGACTGCACGTGTAGTTATAGAAGGTGAAAACAACCCGAAACTTAAATGCGTTTGGATAATTGCGCATGGCTATGGCCATCTTTCAATATATTTTATAAAAAAATTCAAGAGCCTTTTTAACGAAGAAAACTTACTAATTGCTCCTGAAGGACTTCACCGTTATTATCATGGTAATTCTAATGATAAAGTTGGTGCAAGCTGGATGACAAAGGAAGAAAGGGAAAAAGACATAGAGGATTATTGTCTGTATTTTGATAAAGTTTACGAATCCTACATAAGCAAATTGGATAAAAAAGTAATCATTAATGCCATTGGATTTTCGCAGGGTGGAGCAACAATTTGCAGATGGGCTGCCAATACTAAATATAAGATTGATAATATTATAATTTGGGGCATTAATATTCCGCCTGACGTGCGCTGGGAAAATGATCTGGACAATCTTAAAACCAGCAACTGGTATTATGTGGCAGGAGATAAAGATGAATTTTTAACAATAGAGAATCAAAAGGAACAAATAAGAATATTAGAGAAACATGGTATTAAGCCTCATGCCTTGTTTTACGATGGTACACATGATATTGATGAAGATGCGCTTATCTTATTAACTCAGAAATGTGTTAAAAAGGCTTAAGCCGTTAACTGAATAAATCCCAATAATCTTATTTTTGCATTAATGTTTACGCTTTACTTAAAGGAAATAAGAAGCTTTTTAAGCTCATTAATTGGCTATGTGGCAATTGGTGTTTTTATTACCTTAATTAGCGTTTTTATGTGGCTTATTCCGTCGGAAAGTACAGGCACCAATGTTTTAGAGAATGGTTTTGCGAATATAGATTCGCTATTTATCCTGGCGCCGTGGGTGTATTTGTTTTTGATACCTGCTATCACCATGCGTATGTTTTCCGAAGAGAAAAAGACAGGAACCATTGAGTTACTGTTAACAAGACCATTAAGTGATTTACAGATTGTCTTAGCTAAATATTTTGCGGGTTTTACTCTGGTAATGGTTTCGTTATTGCCAACTTTAATTTTTTATTATTCAGTTCATCAGCTCGGCTACCCAAAAGGAAATATAGATACAGGCGGAATGTGGGGTTCCTATGTTGGCTTGTTGTTTTTAGGAGCAGGTTTTGTTTCAGTTGGGATATTTGCATCAGCTGTTGCCGAAAACCAGGTCATCGCATTTATAATTGCGTTGTTACTTTGTTTCTTCACCTATACCGGATTTGATTACATCGCAGTATCTGGTTTGTTTGGAAAATATGATGCCCTCGTAAAATCATTAGGAATAAATCAACATTATGTGAGCATGAGCCGCGGAGTGATAGACACCCGTGATATGCTTTATTTTATTAGTGTGATAGCTGTATTTAATATTTCAACAAAGTTGGTTTTGGAAAGCCGTAAATGGTAAACGATAAAAAACATACTACTAGTAACAAACGTAAAGACCTCATGAGTTTTGTCATGGTGATTGCAATTGTTATACTAGTGAACTTTGTGTTTTCGTTTTATTTCAAACGCTTCGATTTAACGTCAGAAAAACGTTATACCCTTGCGGAATCAACAAGAAAACTATTAAAGAATTTGGACGATGTGGTGTATTTAAAAGTATATCTGCAAGGTGAATTTAATCCTGATTTTACACGTTTAAGAAATGAAACCAAGGAAATGCTGGATGAGTTCAGGGCATTTTCTAATAATCAGGTAGAATACGAATTCATTAATCCGCTCGAAAATCCCAATAAAGACGAAACTGATAAAATTGAAAAACAACTTTACGAGAAGGGGATTATTCCAGAGCAAGTTATCGACCGTAAGAAAGACCAGAAAACAACAGAATCTCTTATTTGGCCGGGCGCTTTAGTTACACATAAAGGCCGTGAAACAAGCTGGCAGATTTTTAAGCGACAATTGGGAATTAGCCGTGAGGTTTCAATAAATAATTCGGTACAGGAACTTGAGTATGGATTGAGCAACACCATCCGTAAACTTCAAACTCAAAAGAAACCTGAGGTTACATTTATTGAAGGGCATGGCGAATTAGATACACTCAGGCAACATGATTTCATGCGGTCTTTGAGTGAATACTATAAAGTGAGTCATGTTGCAATCAATCATAATCTCGAGGCATTAAAAGGTAGCAGCGCTATCATTATTTCACAACCCGATTCTGTTTTTGATGAGAAAGATAAATTTATTATTGACCAGTATATTATGAGGGGAGGAAAAGTGTTGTGGATGATTGACCCTGTGTATATCAATTACGACACTTTAAGATTGAAAGGATTTACACTCGGATTAAATAACGAATTGAATCTTGAAGACATGCTGTTTAAATATGGTGTAAGATTAAATCCGAATCTTATACAGGATATGCAATGCAGCCAGCTGAAAATAAATGTGGGATTCAAAAATGGCCAACCTGATTTTAAGTTGTTTCCTTGGATTTACAATCCATTGATTCTGCCGGATATGGACCATCCAATTGTTAAGAATTTAGACTTGATAAAATTTGAATTTGCAAGTTCTCTTGATACGGTATCGGCTCGGGGAATTAAAAAGACCGTGTTACTCAGAAGTTCCAGATACACAAAAGTTCAGCCAACACCGGCGCGCATTGGGTTAGCAATGGTTAAATTCACACCTAAAGAAGATCAGTTTCATAATTCATATCAGCCGGTTGCGTGTTTGCTTGAAGGCGAATTTAGCTCACTATATTCGAATCGTTTGCCAACTGCGATTCTGCGCGATTCAGCTATTGCTTTTCGGGATAAAGGTGTAAAAACAAAAATGATTGTTATTGCTGATGGTGATGTTGTCAAAAATGATTTTCGTCCTGGTATTGGACCATTGAACCTTGGCCTTGATAGGAATACGGGTCAGACTTTTGCTAACAAAACCTTTTTGTTGAATTGCATGAATTATTTATTGGATGACGAAGGCTTGTTGCAGCTCCGCGCCCGGGAAGTAAAATTACGTTTATTAGATAAGAAAAAAATCGCTAATCAGGAATCAAAGTGGCAATTAATGAATATTGCCATGCCTTTAGGTGTTATTATTCTGCTTGGCTTAATTCAATTTTACATTCGTAAGAAACGATACGGTAGCTAATAAAAAAAGCCGCTTATTATAGCGGCTTTTCCTAAATGAATATTTTTATTTGTAGGTCTTCGTCATATTCGAAGGCGTCACGATAATAAAATCACCTGAATCAAAAGTTTCTTCTTTAAGTTTGGTGATGTCGTCTTGTTCGGTTGAAGAAATCACCATCACCTTTAAATTAGGATTCTGTTGTTTTAAATACCATTCTATAGCTGAGTGATGATTGCTGTGGTAGGCGCCATTATAATGCAAAAAAGTTTGCCCTTTACTCCAGTTTTTCATAATGAAATGCGCCATGGTTGCATCTTTAATCGCCTGCGACTTGGGTAAATTATCACCGCCATGCCCACCTGAATTTTCAAAAATATCTTTGTAGGCTTTTACATTGCCGTCGTATTTGAATGGCAGTGGGGCTATCCATTTTTTAGCTTCAGGATTGATGCTGTCTAAGCAAGCAGTGCCACGTGAATAAACCATGTTGGCATAGCGGCGTGGAATATTGGCAGCTACAAATTTTAACTTATTTGTTTTAGCAAAATCGAGTAATGGTTTGTAATCGGTTGCGAAATTATTCCAGAGTTTAACTTCGTCTTTCAATGCTTTTTCACTGATTCTTCCTTCCAGGTATTCATTTAAGGCAATTTGGTCATCCGCTTCAAACATTTCGGCACCTAATACCAATTTATCTTTTTTATCTGCATATAAATCTTTCGTTAATTCTTTTTGTAGCCAATGTATAACAGGGTTGTCGTGCAATTCACCGAATAAAACAATGTCTGCCTTTTTAGCTTCGGTAAGTAAAGCTGAATAATCAGTGGTTTTTCCTTTTGCATCATACAATGCATAAGCGTTACGGGAATCGGTAAGCATTGTAAAACTCATCAGAGCTATTGTGGAGCCAAGTAGTATCAGTTTTTTCATAGTTGTTTTTTCTTAATGGTAAATGTATTGAATTGTATAAACATGGATTGTTAAATTACTTTAATTTATCATTTGATTGGTGCCGGTTTTTATCGCGCTCTGATTTTTTATCCAGATTCTTTTTGAGTGCCTCTTCCAGGTTGACCCCGGTTTGATTGGCTAAACAGATAAGCACAAATAAAACATCAGCCATTTCATCTCCTAAGTCTTTGTTTTTATCGCTTTCTTTTTCCGATTGCTCGCCATACCTGCGTGCGATGATTCTGGCAACTTCGCCAACTTCCTCAGTTAACATAGCCATATTGGTGAGTTCATTGAAATACCGAACACCATAAGTTTTTATCCAGGTATCTACCGACGATTGCGCTTCTGTTATTGTCATATTGTAAGAGTTTTCATTATGCCACATTAAATATAATTATTAAGTTTGATGTTATAATTAAGAAATTATGTTTTCAAAGAAAAACCGCCTTATTTCATTTATTGTCATAGCTATGATAATTGGTATTGTTTGTGGCTTTTTCATTAATAAATCAATTACGAGTCAAAAACCCGATTTCGCCAAAACCGTTTTAGTGAAAAGCGGCAATGTTGAGGTAATTAAAAAGGTTCAAACAGTACTGAATAAGCAAAGCGAAAAGTTTTACAAAGAATATAAAAAGAAGATTGCTGCACGCTTTTCAATTTTAAGCGATATTTTTTTACGTCTTATTAAAATGATTATTGCTCCTTTGGTATTTGCTGTGTTGGTATTAGGTGTAGCGAAAGTGGGCGATTTTAAAACGGTTGGAAGGATTGGATTAAAAACCATGATTTATTTCACGACAGCTACATTGATAGCTTTAAGTTTAGGATTAGTTTTAGTAAACACATTCGAACCGGGTAAGGTCATGCACCTTGAATTACCTGATGCTAATGCTGAAACAGGCGTTAAAGTGCAAAAACAAGACGCCAAAAATTTCATTGCGCATGTGATTCCCGATAGTGTTTTTAGTGCCATGGCTAATAACGATGTGTTACCAATTGTAGTTTTCGCATTGTTTTTTGGTGTAGCCGCTGCAGGAATAAAAAAGCAAGGCGAGCCAATTATAAGAGCCTGCGATGCCTTAGCCCACATTATGTTTAAAGTCACGAATTATGTAATGAATTTCGCACCTATTGGTATTTTTGGCGCATTAACAGCCGTTGTTATTACTCAGGGCTTAGATGTGCTAAGCGGCTATGTTTATCTCATTGCTTGTTTCTTTGGCGGCTTATTGTTCTTTGTGTTTGTTGTACTGTGGTTCATCGCTTCCATTTTTAAGATTAAGTTTTACAAATTACTGTCACATATTAAAGAGCCTGTATTGTTAGCCTTTAGTACGGCAAGTTCTGAGAGTGCCATGCCAAAAACGATTGAGGCATTGGAAAATCATGGTATCAGTAACAGGATAGTAAGTTTTGTTTTGCCATTAGGTTATTCGTTTAATTTGGATGGCTCTATTATGTATATGACTTTCGCTACTTTATTTATTGCGCAGTCGTACGGCATTGAAATTGGCATGGCCGACCAAATTAAAATGATGTTGATCTTGTTAGTTACCAGTAAAGGGATGGCTGGCATTCCACGCGCATCATTGGTAGTAATTGCAGGTATGCTGGGCATGTTCAATATTCCGGGCGAAGGCTTGTTGTTGTTGCTGGCAGTTGATCAGGTGTTAGATATGGGCCGCAGTGCAACAAATGTAGTGGGTAATGCAGTAGCTTCAGCGGTTGTTGCAAAACTTGAGGGTGAAAAGTTTTAAAAATGAAAAATCAAAGATTATATATTCAGGTATTGTTTTATGTGTTTTGTTGGGTTCAAATCTCAGCTCAAACATTGCCCGAATTAATTCCATACCGCGTTGGTAATAAATGGGGCTATTGCGACGCTTCAAAAAACATTGTGATTACACCTAAGTATGATGAGGCACGTTTATTTTCAGGCGAAAGAGCTGCGGTGCGCACAGGTATTTATTGGGGATATATTAATAAGAAAGGTGCAGTAGTCATCCCAATAAAATATTATACAGCTTCTGATTTTTATGGCAAGGATTTAAATAGTGCTAAGGTTTGTGAACTGGTGAAACAAAATCCAAAGAGCAGCGACAGAAAAGGAACCTTGAAAGAATGCGGGCATTTTGATGCAGCCATTGCGAATCCTGATTATACACAGGAGTACAGAAATATGCTGGTGAAATCTTCACCTTGTGTTTTGGAGTATTTTTTAATTATTGACGGAAAAGGGAAAATAAAAGAACGATTAGATTATGAAATAAATTTCCCAGGAGAAAAAAGAAATTATTCAACTGTTGTGCAGGGTAAAAAGTATGTTCAAATGGAGCATATCATACCAACGGTAGCATCTTTAAACAAAGGGTACGATGTGTTTAATCCAGCAGGAGAAGGTTTGGTTTCGGTAAAGAAAAATGGAAAATGGGGATATGCCGATACCTCAGGTAATGTAAAAGTTGATTTGAAATATGATTATGCAGGTAATTTTTCGGAAGGCATTGCCATTGTTCAATTGCAGGGAAAATTTGTAGTTCTGGATAAAATAGGAACAGAGTTGTTTACTTACGGTAATGGTATATTAATTGGTGAATGCCGTAATGGTTTAATTCTTGCGAAAGATATCAATAAGAATTTGCCATCTTATAAAAGTGATAGATTCGGTTATTTAAATGTTAAAGGAGATTTTGTAATAAGACCACAATTTAAAAATGCTACTTCTTTTCACGAAGGCTATGCCATAGTTAAAGACAGTGTAAATAAATTCCATTTTGTAGGTGTTGATGGAAATTATGTCCCTGAGCTATCAAACTGGGAGATTCCTGTTGAGTGTTGTACCGAATATCTTGGTCCGGTTGAGAAAATAATTCAGAAAGACGGCTTGTTTAAGGTACAACGCAATTTTTCATTGGATGCCAATCAAATGAAAGAGAAAGAAACTTTCCAATACAGTGTGAAATTCGGGTTTATAAATGCACAGGGAAAAGAAATTACACCTTGCGAATATGACAGCACAGGGCGTTTTGAAGGAGGGATTTGCAAAGTGGTAGTAAACCGTAAGGCAGGAATTATTAATGCACAAGGAAGGAGAATAACAGAGATTAAGTATGATGAAATGCACGTACCACAACCATATGGTAGCTTTTATACTAACTATTCATACAAAACGCTTCTTGATTACTACATCGCTGATCACTTATTTAAAAATGGTTTGATTAAAGTGGTAAATGATGATAAAGTAGGACTCATAGATTTTAGCGGGAACGAGTATTTTGAGGACCCTCAGTCAAAATGACAACTCTTGTGAATGGATTATGCTATTGTCGTACCAATCAAATGATGCATCATAAATAGAGATTTGTTCTATTATTTTATCAATCCTATTGGAGATTTATTATACCCGCTTAGTTAGTAGGAGAAAGAAACAGCTAAGATTTTTTACCAGTGGCTTGCAAAGTAATATAATAAAACTCCAAAAGTTAGAATGATGAAAATAATTGCAACTAATATTATTTTTTGAACTATTGAATTCCATTCTTTAGAAGGGATAAGAAAATGGAGAATTATGTCTGTAAGAAATAGTGAAAAACTTATTTTGAGAAAAAACCACACGTATATAGGCTCGATTATCCTGGAAATAAGCGCAAGAATTAATGTTAAAATTCCAATTACCTTAAGTATCGTGAGTTTTCTCATTATTAAAAGGTTTTCTAATTACACAGGAAGTATTCCGTCTCAAAGGAAATTAATTTTTTACAAATTTCCTGAATGCTGAAATTAATTGAAAGATAAAGAATGAGTAAATAATCTTATATGAAAAGTAAGATAAATGTGTAAAACCACTTGCTTTATAATCAGTGACTTCAAATAAATCCTCCATTTTTAGTAAAGGATTTAACAGCTTAATAAATGTAGATTTTGTATTCCATAAGTCGAATAAAAAATCTTTAGGCAGGAAAGTATTTCCAAAACAGAAGTACTTTGGACTCTCATCAAACAGAAGGAATGTATGGAATAGAATTGTGAATCCGAAAAGAAAAATAAGAGGTAAATACCAGTTAATTCCAAATGAATTGGTTTTACCTAATAATAGGCTTATTCTATCTTTATCATACCATGATTTGCTCGTTTTCAAATAATTATGATGAGCCTTCATTTCATAACTTTTAAAGGTTAAAGCATTGACCTTGTCTCCCTGTTGTTCCATTGCATACTTTAATTGACGAAATACATCACGGAGTTGAAGATATACTGATTCGTTATGTTTTTTAATTTTATATTTCCCGTTTTCAAGAAGTGGTGTGTTTTTAGGTCTATTGGTTATAATTGTATTTTCTAATTGTTTATAGTTAAACCATAAAGTGCTTGAAGACTTAATCATAGATAGATTGGAAGATCTAAAATCAAATTTCTCGAAAGATGCCAAATCACAATTGGTAAATTGAAATTTTTCTAAATATGATTCCAAAATTTTAAATTGAGAGTTCTTTTCAAATGAACGGCATTTTATTAATTGAAAAGTGCTATAATTGGCAAAAGCTTCTATAGAAAAATCATTCGCCTCAATAAAGTTAAGTATTACATTTCCTTTATAATTCTCACCGGTTGTTAACAGATACATTGTCTTGAAATTGGAAATTTTCAAAAACCCTTCGAAGGTGCTTGAGAAATCGAGTGAAATTTTATTTATACGAGTGATTTGCCCCTCGTCACACCCAGAAATATAGATTCCGTCATTAAATTTGTTAGCAAAAATAAAAATCTCGTCACAGCCACCTGACCAAATGTTTTGATTAATCCGTTTGTAATAGCTGATAGTTATTTTTTTATTAAATATATTGTCTATTAGATTTAATTTTGAATCTTGTTTTATGTCTTGAAATGGATCTATATTAATTGTGTCAATAAATTCGCATTCTTGAAATGTTAAGCCTAAATATATTTCATTGTCCTTAAGAAAAAGGTTTTTCAAAAACTTAGATTTAAGAAACACTAAAGAACTGTAGCTATTAGATTCTTGCCGAAGAAGGGAATTAACAGTGCAGTTTTCAAAGCGCAACTCTGATAAAAAGCTGTTATTGTAGAAGTTTACTTTATTTAGAGTCACGCTCTCAATATTCAACTTGTCTAGTTTTGAACTTCTTATTGATAAGTCATGTAAATCTGTTGTGTGTTTTATTTTGAAACCGGACTCTGTCTCTGTTTCTTCAATATTGAGATTGTGTGCTGAAAAGTGACAATTACTAAATAAAACACTAATTGGTTCTTTGGGATTGAATTGTTTCGATATTTCAATGCAACAACTTATGAAACTTACATTATAGTGGAATATACAATTTATGAACTCTATCCAGCCTTTGATTTCTAAATCTTTAAATATTACTTCTTTTTCGAATGTAACGTTATTAAAGCTAATCGACTTTTCAATAGGAATATCAGATGTGATAATTATTTGGGGGCCTTCGGAATAAATAGAACCTCCATTCATCACATATGATTCCCTGAATTTTATGTTATAATTCACGTCTTTGTCTAGTTCCCTTGCCATTTCATGTATGTGTTATTTTGATTTCAGAATTTAAATCATTTATATAAATGTATACTATATTTTGAAACAGGCAATGACCGTATAAATATCTTATGTTTATTTCCTTTTCTGAAAATGAATTCTCCTATTTTATTTGAGATTTCTTTACTCAGTTGGAATCTTTGACCTTTAAAAAGTTTGTTTAGGGGTAAAAAAGAGGGTGTTTTTCATTGTATACTTCAAAACCCAGAAACGGATTTATAACAATTTAACAACCAGTACTATACGAAGGTTGTGCTATCTCCTGTAAAAATGCTAAATTTGGCCTTCAAAATTTCAGGTACAAGTGGATAAAAAATCGTTAATAGGATTGGCACTGATTGCAGTGATTTTAGGGTTCTGGCTTTTTATAAGCGGTCCATCTAAAGAGCAGATTGCCCGTAACAAAGAAAAACAAGATTCAATTGCAACTGTGCAGAAAAAATTAGCACAAGAAGAAGCAAAAAAAATAGTTGAAAGCACACAAACCGTTCAAGACACATTAAAATCGGCTGTTGCATTAAGTGACTCTCTTATAGCAGTATTGCAAAATGATGCCTACCGCGATTTTGCGGTTTCTTCAAAAGGCAACAAAGAAACCATTGTTATTGAGAATGATTTACTAAAGGCATACATCTCTACAAAAGGAGCACAGATTGAAAAAGTAGAATTAAAAAAATTCAATCGTCCTGATAAAACCGAACCACTTGTTTTATTTGATAAGGATAGTACACACTTCTCTCTAAAGCTGGATGCCTATGAGCGTTCCCGGATTTTATCAACCGACAGTTTTTATTTTAAGGCCTCAGATAATGCATTAACTGTTAGTGGTGCCAGTTCAAAATCAATCACGTTTAAGCTGGAAACTTCAAAGCCGGGTTCTTATATTGAATACGTTTATAGTTTAAAAGGCGACGATTATTTATTGGGATGCGAAATACGTTTTGTTGGTATGGAAAAAATCATTTCTTCCAATGTAGATCAAATGACTTTGAACTGGAAGATGCGTTTGCCTCAGCAAGAAAAGTATATAGTAAAAGAACGTGAAGCTGCAACCGCCTATTACAAATTTACAATTGACGATCCGGATTATATTAACCCGCGTAGTGATGAGGACAAGGCTTTGAACGATGCACCGATTAAATGGATTTGTTTTAAGCAACAATTTTTCAACTCAACTTTAATTGCGGATAACGAATTTTTAAAAGATGGTAGTTTTATTAAAACAGGTTCGCGTCCTGATTCAAAGGACATTGTAAAAGTTATTAATTCTGATTTTGGAATCCCTTATACTCACTCGCCGAATGAAAAATTCGCGATGAAATTTTATTTCGGACCAAACCATTATAATACTCTTGAAAATTATAATCTGGAGTTAGAAAAAATTATTCCGACAGGCTGGAGTATTTTTAGCTACATCAACAAGTGGATGGTTATCCCCTTATTCAACTGGTTAGGAAGTTTGAATATGGGTATCGTTATTCTGATTCTGACCTTAGTAGTAAAGGTTGTATTGCTTCCTATCGGATACAAAACTTATATGTCTGGTGCAAGAATGCGTGTTTTAAAACCTGAAACTGAAGCACTAAATGCAAGGTACGCTGACAATAAAGATCCAATGAAAAAGCAGCAGGAAACAATGGCTTTATATAGAAAGGCCGGCGTGAATCCATTATCCGGTTGTATTCCTATGTTATTGCAATTCCCGATTCTAATTGCTTTATTTAATTTTGTGCCTGCAGCCATCGAATTGCGTCAGAAAGGATTTTTATGGGCAGATGACTTATCAACCTACGACAGCATTTGGACATTTGGCGAAGTAGCTATAGTTAATACCATATATGGTGATCACGTGAGTTTATTTGCGTTACTCATGTTTGTTTCAACCATTATATATACATGGATGAACAGTAACATGATGGCACCACAACAAGGCGCACAAATGCCTGGAATGAAATTTATGATGTACTTTATGCCGGTGATTTTCTTAGCAGTAATGAATAGTTACGCTGCGGGTTTAAGCTGGTATTATTTCTTAGCTAACATGTTTACGTTTTTACAAAACTGGTTATTCAAAAAGATTGTATCGGATGAAAAGATCAGAGCACAGATTGATGCGAACATGAAGAAACCCGCTAAAGTGTCTAATTTTCAGAAGAAATTGGAAGAGATGACGAAACAACGTCAGCAACAAGTAGGGCAGGCAAAGAAAAAATAAAGCAAAATTTCAATAAAGTAAAAAGCCTTTCAGAACTGAAAGGCTTTTTTATTTAGGACTATTTCTTATCCGAAATAGCTTTTGCCTCTTTCATATCAATACGCTGTCCATTCTTAAAGGCAACAGCAAAACAATCTTTAAAACCGGCTTCGCGCAATTTGGCCTGGTGCTTAAAAGCCTCACTGGCAGAAGCAAAATTTCCGGACGTATATTTTAAAAAACTACCCACTTTATAGTAACTGCCATTTTCTACTGCAGAAAATTTATTGTCTTTTAAGTTTAATTCAACATCGCTGCTGGCAAATTGTACTTTAAATTCTATTATGTCAGCTTCATGTTTTGTTTCTTCAATTTTCGTTGGTGTCGATTCAGGTTTTTCATCATCTGACCTGGTGCCGTTTACTTTTACGGGTTGTTTCATTGGCTCCATCGCCACTATATCCTCTTTAGGTTCTATCTCAACGGGCTTATTGTTCTTAACTACCTCTGGTTCTTTTTTAGGAGGATTAGCAGGGTCAATTTCTTTAATGATTGGTGCTTCAACTGCTGTGGAGTCGGCTTTTGCAGTATTTGTTTTTCCGTTCTCTTCTTCAATTGCAAAATCATCTTCTTTAACAGGTTTTCCGCTATTACCTGCTTTTAAGTTTTCATTCTCTAAAGGTTCTAACTTAGTATATTCATCATTATATTCTTTTTTAGTTCCTTCCAATTCATCTTTAAATTTCCTGAACCCGTTAAAAATGGAAGTAGCCATATAAACCTGACCTTTCTCGGAGCCTAAAAACTGTTCTTCAAGCGGATTAGTTAGAAAACCAATTTCAGTTAAAATACTTGGCATTGCTGTGCGCCATAATACCCAAATACTCTGACGGTGCACCCCTTTATCAACGCGCCCTGCTTTGGAGGCATATTCATTCTGAATTTTTAATGCTAACTGCGCACTTTGTATCACGTAAGCAGAAGTGTAATTGCTCATAATAATGTAACTTTCTTCGCTCTCCGGATCAAAGCCGGCGTATTTTTGTTCGTAGTTGTCTTCTAATAAAATTACCGAGTTCTCCCGTTGAGCCACTTTCATTTTGCCCTCTTCGTTTTTCAAACCCATTACATAAGTTTCTGAACCGTATGGTACAGGATTTGTTGTTTCAATTACAACTTTTTTTCCTTTCTTATTCGTGAAAGTTTTTGGCCTTAGCTTTCCTGTTTTTTTATCACGAATCATTACAGGCTTTCCTGCCGCATTACAATGTATTGAAATAAATAAATCGGCTTTGTTTTTATTGGCTATCTGTGCGCGGTCTTCAAGTTCCACAAATACATCTGTTTTCCGGGTATAAATAACTTTAATGTCTTTAAAATTTTCTTCAATTAGTTTGCCCAAATGCAAGGCTACAGCTAACGATACATCTTTTTCCTTATGAATTGCACCATTACATCCTGGGTCTTTTCCGCCGTGGCCTGCGTCTATTACCACCACTTTTATCCCTTTTGGGTCGTCTTTACCAAATGAAGATGTAATTAGCCAGGTAAACAGGCAAATCAGACTTAAAACACCTGTTTTTTTAAGTTTTTTTATTAATATCTTGCTCTTAGGCACCGTGTTCAAATACAAGTATTTGCTAGATTTGTAGATTACCAAAATTAAATCATAAGGCTTGACTCCTTACACCCGTACAATATTAGTTTTCTTATGGGCTGTGTTAATATCTGCCTCTTATAACGTACAGGCTCAAAACGGGTTACAGAAGGATTCTGTAAAAACTGTTAAACTCGATACAATAGAGGAGCCTGAAACACTAGAACACAAGGTGATTGCGAATGCCCGTGATTCCAGCCGGTATGAGGCGAAAGGCAATAAACTTTATTTATTCGGTGATGCGTACGTGGAGTATGAAAGCATGAACCTTAAAGCGGAGTTTATTGAAGTGGATTACGATAAGAACCTGGTGACTGCTTATGGTACTACCGACTCAACCGGAAAAAAAGTTGGTACACCTGTTTTCAAAGATGCAGAACAAGAATTCAATGCCGAAAAAATAATGTACAATCTGAAAACAAAGAAGGGTAAAATTTTTAATGTACTCACAAAGCAAGGCGATTTATTAGTTTTTGGTAATGAAATTAAAAAAGACAGCACCGATATTGTATATTTTAGAAACCTGAAGTGTATTCCTTGTCAGTACGAAGACGCAAGAACAGTTTTTAGGGCTACTAAAGCAAAAGTAATACCCGACGATAAAATTGTGACTGGCCCGATGTATCTCGAAATTGGAGGTGTTCCAACTCCTTTAGTTCTGCCTTTTGGATATTTCCCAAATTCTAAGCGACGACATAACGGTGTTCTCCTTCCGTTTGTAGGTAATTCACCCGGACAAGGTTATTTTTTCAAAGATGGCGGATTTTATTGGGGAATTAATGATAAAACAGATATGATTATCCGCGGGGATATTTATTCGAATGGAAGCTGGGGATTGAGAACTACTAACGATTACAATGTCATGTACAAATTTAATGGCGCTCTTAATCTTGGTTATTCTGAATTTATATTGGGCGATAAGGATATGCCGTCGAGTTATTCGAAGCAAAAATCTTATAATATCACCTGGCTGCATAATCAGGACAATAAAAACAATCCGTCGGTCAGGTTCAGTGCCAATGTAAATTATCTTAATCAGAAATATAATAAGTTTAATGCTTTAAATTCCGGACAATACTTGGCGAACACATTTCAGTCGAATATTAATTTCACGAAGAGTACACGATGGAGTTCGTTAAGCATTAATGCCATGGGTAGCCAGAACACAATATCAAATCTGGTAGATTTATCTTTCCCGCAGCTCACGTTTAATGTCAATCGTTTTTTTCCGTTTAGAAGGGAATCCGCAGTTAAGCAGAATGTGTTTGATAAAATTGGCGTGAATTATTTATTAGAAGCTAGAAACACATTGTCAGGTGCTGATTCAGTTTTATTCAAAGGTGATATTGAGAGAAGAATGAAGTACGGAATCAAACATAGTTTACCAATCTCTACTAATTTCAACATGTTTAAATACATCACTATTACACCTGCTTTAAATTTAAGTTCGGTGATGTACACCAAATCAACCAAGAAAGAACTTCTTTACTCTTCTAATGTTGTAAAAACAGATACTGTTTCCGGTTTTCTTGCAGGCTACGATGCAAATTTTACCTCTTCAGCGAGCACAAAATTATTTATGGATTATATTTTTAACTCGAAGAAAGTTAAGCAAATCCGACACTTGCTAATTCCGTCGGTAACTTACATGTACCGCCCGGATTTTGGTAAAGAACAATATGGTTTCTGGAAGGAAGTGCAAGTGGATACTATGGGCAAGAAGCAATACTATAGTGTTTTTGAACAGAATATTTTTGGAGGTCCGGCAATTGGAGAACAAAATTCATTGAGTATAAATCTTAATAATAATTTAGAGGCTAAAGTCAGACAAAAAACGGATACAGGATTTACCTACGTTAAGAAAACATTGCTACAGAATTTGAGTTTGAGTGGCCTTTACAATTTCGCGGCCGATAGTTTTAATATGAGCATGATTAATGTTAGCGCCAGAAATAAAATCTGGAAATTTTTTGACCTGGTGGGAAGTGCGAATTTCGACCCTTATGCTATTGGAACAGTTACTAAGAAAAGGATGAATGTTTATGCTTATGAATACAACGGTAAAATAGCAAGGTTTACAAATGCTAACATTGCAGTTAATGCTTCGTTCAGTTCAAATATGGTAAAAGCCATGAAGGATGCACGCAAACCTCCTAATATGACTAATGCGGCTGAGCGCGGAGCAGAGGGTGCAGCAAAGACTGATGAAATTCTGCCATGGAATTTGAATGTGTATTATAATGTTACTTTGAACAGAATCACAGAAACAAATATTCAAACAGTACAATCATTAAACTTTAATGGTGATATTAATGTGACCAAATTCTGGAAACTGGGTGTTACAAGCGGGTATGACTTTACCAATAAGAAATTGAGTTATACTAGCGTGAATCTGTACCGTGATTTGAAATGCTGGGAGGCACGTATTGATTGGGTGCCATTTGGTTTCAGAAAAAGCTACAGCTTAACTATCAATATTAAAACCAGTATGCTTAGCGATTTCAAAATTCCGCGCCAGCGTAATTGGTTCGATAATTACTAAAGAAGGATTAATTTTATTTAATGTAGCAATGGGTTTCGCTCATTGGAACATCGCCATACTTTTCGTTATAGTAATCGGTACATCGTTTTTCAGCCTTAGCTTTTTTGCAATGGGCAGTAAAAATTTTTTCAGTTCCACCCGGATTTTGACATTCGCAGGTGTGGTTTTTACTGCAAGATGTGATCACGAACAAAAAAGCAACTGAGGCAATTCCAATAACTGATTTCATGGTTTCCAACGAATTGAATTCTTAATTAAAACGTTATTCAACACGTTTTATTGTACAACCAATTGATTTGGTTTCCTGTGTAGCAGGCGTTGTATTTTTAGCAACAGCTGTTAATGCATCTTTTAGATAAGCCGACTTTACAGCAGTAGGATCTTTTACGTTATCATCAATAGCGCCTTTATACACCAAGCCTTTTGCGTTAAATAAAAAACATTGTGGGGTGCGTGTTGCGCCAAAGGCGTTAGCCAGTTTAGAACCACCGTCAACTGTATAATAACATTTTAAGGCTTGAGCTTTGTGGTATTTTACCATTTCATCAAAGCTATCTTCTTCTGTACGCTGAGCTTCATTACTGTTAACTATAATACAGCCAATACCATTAGCAGAGCACCAGTCGCTATATTCTTTAATACGGGTTTCGCTTAATTTTACATACGGACAAGTGTTACATGAGAATATGACTAACAAACCTTTATCGGTTTTAGCATCATTCAAAGCTACATCCTTACCACTTACATCCTTCATTTTGTAGTTGGCTTCCGGCAAAGGAGTGTTAATCGCTATCTCCTCAATAGGAGCGGCTGAATTAATAAATGAGAAAGACAAAAAGCTAATTAAAGCTAAGCTGCTGATGTATAATAGATTTTTCATAGGGTTTATGTTATAGTTAAAGGTACAAAATCTATGCCACAAACCTAAACAGTTTTAAATGTTAAAATTTAATAAATTGTTAATATTCAAATCATATAATATCCTACCTTAATTAACTAAATTTGAATCTCACAATATCAAAAAAGTGATCAACCTAAAGGAATTTTAACGTTTGTCCTGATTGTTAAAAGAATCCTTAACCGCTTTTCGGAATTAATTAATTGAAGTTATTTTTGAATTGTACGGCACACATATACGGTTATTTTAGATCTTACAATTGCAACTGCAGGCCTGTATTATGGTTAATCCTTTTTTGTTTACTAAGTTCAGCTACCCAATCGCAGGTGATTTTTTCGGAGCCATTTAACGAAGCAACGGGTTCGGTTACAGGTAGTGATAATACCGGTGGTGTTACATGGAATACCTCTTGTCCTACTTGCACACCAACAGGTGATTATTATGAGGTAAAAAGTAATGTTTTAGAGTGTGATGACACGAATGGTCCTGCCACCTGGACCACAGGAAGTATTAATACCGCAGTATGCTCAAGTGGTTTAACCCTATCAATGGATATTAGTCTTGCTACTGCTACTAATCCTTTTGAAGAATGTACTTCAGGTTGTGGATGTACTTGTGTAGATTGGATTAGTGTAGAGTATAGCTGTAACGGAAGTGGTTTTGTCCCTTTATCTTCGGTTCAAGGCGGAACTTGTGCTCAAGCTTGTTCGGGAGGAACTTATATTGTTATAGGTGCACTAACTTCCGGAACTTCATATAATTTTAGTACTTGTTTACCGGCCTGTAATTCTTTAGCGCTAAGAATTTCGGTACAAACTTGGGCGGCCGGAGAAAGATATCAGATCGATAACGTAAATGTGCAATGCAGCAGTTGTGCCTTGCCTATTGAGTTGGCCGCGTTTGATGCAAAGTCAAAGAATGGGATCGTGGAGTTGGATTGGATGACCTCTATGGAAGTGGATAATGATTATTTTACTATAGAACGCAGTGAAAACGGAACCTATTTTGAACCCATTGCTACAGTGAAAGGTGCAGGAAATAGCAGCGGTATGAAGTATTATAAGGAGTATGATCTTAAGCCTTTGGAAGCCGAAGTGGCTTATTACAGATTAAAACAAACAGATTTTAATGGCGCTTACACGTATTCTAAATTAGTGGCGGTTGAAAAAGGCAAAAAACATCAAAATGGATTTATGATTCAGCCTAATCCTTCTGAAAACGGCGTGTTTACTGTTTCTTCAGAGCAGATTGAGTTATTTGAGGGTTCTATGATTGAAGTTTTAGATTATACCGGCAGGACGATCTCAGAAAGCAGGTTACAAACAAATTTATCAGTAATTGATCTTAGTAAGTATTCAAAGGGACTTTATATTGTGCGAATCATTTCAGGTGACAAAATATCAACCCATAGAATCATCTATGATTAAATAACGGTCCCTGTCAAATAAATTTTTAAGATGTTATTTTTAAATTTAGCAGGGTAAAGAGTTTAGCTATGAGAAATTTTCTATTCATACTCTTGGGTATGTTTGTTGGTTTTGGATGTTCAAATACGGACACATCAGAGATTAACTTATCAAATGAACCGGTGTTTGATAAACTGATTGGTGTTTAGGAAATTGAGAACGAACAAGCATACGAACGGTGGAGTAAAAACCCCGATGGAAGCTAGACTTCTGTAATGTTTAAGTATAAGGCAACCGATACGAGTTTTTCGGAAAAAGTTAAAGTATATAAGGTCCAAGATAAATGGATCTTTGAAACATTGGTGAAAGGCCAAAATGGCGGACAAGCCGTTAAATTTACGTCTACACAACTGAGTAGCACTAGTGTCACATTTGAGAATCCTACTCACGATTTCCCGAAGATCATTCATTATGGTCTCGAATCAACAGCGCTCCTAAGAGCTTTTATTGCTGCCGGCACTGACACGGTGCGGTTTAATTTTTCCAAAGCACAGTAACATTCGGTTTATTAAAACGTTATTGTTTAAATATACTGTGGTGGAACCCTTAACCACCCTGTATTTATTAGCAATTTTAATTTATTGGAACCAACTGTTGAAATACCCGAAAAAAAACCAACGGGCCTCTTTAAGAAATTTTTCAAAATTCTCTTTTGGCTGATTATTATATTCTTTTTGTTCATTGGCTCGGCTATTACATTAGTTTTCGTTTATGAAGATGAAGTGAAAGAAGCCATCATCAACGAACTTAACAAGAATTTGAAATCTGAGGTAAAGGTAGATCCAAAGAACATTGATCTGACTTTCATTAAGTCGTTTCCTGATTGCGCCTTAGAGTTCAAAGATGTTTTAATTTTAGAAGCGCTCGAAAAGAAGAACCGGGATACTTTAATTTTTGCAAATGACATTTTACTTATGTTTAATTTGAAAGATGTTTGGAACAAAAAATACACCATCAATAAAATAGCAATTAATAAAGCTAAATGTTATTTGCAAATTGACAAGAAAGGACGCCCTAATTATATTTTCTGGAAGTCGGCTGCTAAAGACGAAACCGATAAAGTGAAGTTTTCACTCGATAAAATTGCATTAAACGAAATTGAACTCCGGTACAAAAACAATAAGCAAAAATTTAAAACAGCTATTTATTTTCACAACTCTGAATTTGTAGGAAATTTTGGCGAAGAACATTTTTCATTGACAACAAAAGGAAAGGCTGACTTGTCGTATTTAAATTTAAACAAATCCAATCTTTTAAAGAATAAAAAAATCAAATACGATCTTGAATTTGATATTAGTAAATCGCTATACACCATTTCTAAAGCTGAGGTTGCCCTCAATGAAATGTATTTTTCGGCAGAAGGAAATTGTAAATATACCGACAGTTTAGAAAAAGCAGATATTACTTTTAATGGCAAGAATCTGGATATTGAATCTGTGCTTTCGTTATTACCTGAAAAATATGCTGAGCGCATGAATGATTATGAAAGTACTGGTGATTTTTACAGTAAAGGAAGTTTGAGTTACAGGGCAGGAGAGACTCCTGTTATTAATGCGGATTTCGGAATAAAGAATGCAAGAGTGACGTATAAGCCAAAGAATACCCAAGTAAAAAACCTGAATATAGCAGGTATGTTAATTAGTAACGAAACAGAAAGCTATCTCAATTTAAAATCGGTTAGCGCCGAATTAGGAAGTAACACATTAAATGGCTTTTGTGAGATAACGAATTTGTCTGATCCATATTTAAATTTGTCGGCAGCCCTTAATACAAAATTGGATGAACTGAACGCTTTTTGGCCCATTGATACCCTTGAATATATCTCAGGTAGTATTAATTTGAACGCAATATTAAAAGGTAAAGTTAGCGACATGAAGCAATCGGCTTTATCAGCTAACATTATAGCGAAAGGTACTGCCGACTTGAAGGAAATTAAAACGAAATTTAAAGGTAAAGGGAATGAAATAAATATTCCGCAAGGTAGTTTTGAATTAGCGAACCGTAATGTGAAAGTAAGTGACTTCATTATTTTGGTCGGGCAATCCGATATTGAATTAAATGGAGAATTACCCGGCTTCATTAATTATTTAGTGGACGCTTCAATGCCACTTGTGGTTGATGCCAATGTGAAAAGTAAGAATATTGTATTGGAAGATGTTCTATATAGCGGACAATCGGCTTCCTCAAATAAACACATTAATATACCGGCAAATATGAGTTTTAGATTGGTAGCCGACATTGGTCATTTAACTTTCTCGAAATTCGAAGCGCAAAATATTAAAGGCGATGTATTGGTAACCGGACAAAAACTTATCGTGAATGATTTATTGTTGAATACCATGGATGGTAAGGCGCAATTGAGTGCGGTGGCAGATGCTTCCGGTGAACAGATTGCGATAAAAGCAGTCGCTGATTTAAATAAAATAAATATTTCTAAATTATTTTATCAGTGCAATAGTTTTGGGCAATCAACACTTAACGAAAAGCATTTAGATGGCTATGCCACATCAACAGTTAATTTTTCCGGTAATTGGTCGAAGGAATTAGTTGTTGATTTAGGAAGCGTGAAAGCGAATGGAAATATTTCAATTGAACAAGGAAGGTTAGTTGATTTTAAACCATTGTTAAGTTTATCGAAATATGTTGAGGTAAATGAATTGAAAGATATTCGGTTTCAGGCATTGCAAAGCAGTTTCGATATACAGCAACAGATTATTTCTATTCCTAAAACTACCATTAAGAATTCTGCAATGAATATTGAGTTGTGGGGCAAGCATACTTTCAAGAACGAAATAGATTATCATATTAAATTATTGATGAGCGAACTGATTGCAAGTAAGAAGAGGGCTAACAAACAACTCGACGAAGAAATGGTGCTTGAGGAAAATGACCCGGAGAACAGACGATGTGTTTTCATTTTAATGACGGGCACTGTAGAAAACCCAATTATTAAATACGATAGAAAAGGCTTGAAACAAAAAATAGGCGAAGATTTAAAAGCTGAGAAGCAGACGCTGAAACAAATACTAAAGGAAGAATTTGGATTGTTTAAAAAAGACAGCGCATTGAACCAACAAACCACTCCAAAAGGCGAACAAAAGTTTAAAATAGAAGTCGGAGAAAAGAAGGAACAAAAAACCAATAACCTTCAGCCCAAAAAGAAAGAAGAAGAGGATGATGACTTTTAAAATTAATATATTAAAAGCAGAAAATTATTTAGGCAGTTTTTGGTGCTTGCCCGAATTTATATAAAACCTTAGCATGAGAAACTATCGCCTCTAAAAAAGTGGCTTTGGAATGATAAGGCAAATTAAATTCTTTTGCTGTTTCCCTGATAATAGGCGCTATTTTTTTGTAATGAACGTGGCAAATATTCGGGAATAAGTGATGCTCTATCTGAAAATTCAATCCGCCAACAAACCACGAAAAAAACATAGCTTTCGGTGCAAAATTAGCAGTAGTTTTCATTTGATGTGAAGCCCAGTCATCAACCATTTGTTCGTTTGCGTCTGCAGGCAATGGAAATTCAGTCATTTCAACAACATGGGCAGGCTGGAATATTAAAGCTAAAATTAAACCGCAGGTGAAATGCATGATGCAAAATCCTAAAATTACTTTCCACCAAACCAAATTAACAAGGAATAAAGGAATAGCAATAGTGAACCCCCAATAAAATATTTTGTAGAAAATCAATTTTACAAATTCTGTACTATAGGATTTGTTATGTGTTTTTAATAATCCTTTTCTGTCATAACGTGCCAATTGAACAAAATCTTTGGTGAATGCCCACATTAAAGTCATTAAGCCATAAAAAAACCAAGCATACAAAAACTGGAATTTGTGAATGGATTTATAAGGTGAGTGAGGTGAGAAACGTAAGAATCCGGGAGGGGCGATATCTTCATCATGACCTTCAATATTGGTAAAAGTATGGTGAAGATTGTTATGCTGTAATTGCCAGTTTAATGCACTACCGCCAATGAATGCCATTGAAAACGACATGATAGTGTTTACAGTTTGGTTTTTAGAATAGCTACCGTGAACTGCATCGTGCATAATAGATAAGCCAATTCCACTCATCCCTACGCCCATTAAAATGCAAAGTCCGATTAGTGCATACCCGTTAGTGAAAACATTCGAAATTAAAAGGAAGTATGGGGTAAGGTAAATGGCGAACATGGCAATGGATTTTAAAACCATTTTGTAATTGCCGAATTTGGAAATATTGTTCTCACGAAAATAGTCATCAACTCTTTTCTTTACAGTCATATAGAACTGTCGGTTACTATTATTGAAACGGATCATATCGCTTTAAAAATCTTTAAATTTTAATTGAGCAAAGATATTATTAATATGATGAAATAGGATTCTGAACACCGCCAATTATACACAATACTTGTGTTTAATCATCTTATTTAAAGCGTAAATACCTGTTTATCAGCATGTTTTTTACAAATGGTGATACTTCTCACCTTTTGAAATGGTAAAGGCCCTATAGAGTTGCTCTGTAAAAAACAATCGGACCATTTGATGCGAGAAAGTTAACGGTGATAAAGAGAGTTTATAATTAGCCCTTTCATAAATTATGTTGTCAAAACCGAAAGGCCCGCCAATCAAAAAAATGAGGTTTTTAACATTTTCCAGGGCTTTTTTCTCCAAAAAGACACTAAAATCAACTGATTTTAACAATTTTCCGCCCTCATCTAAAACCACCAAATAATCTGTAGGTTTAATTAGCTTAAGAATTAGTTTAGCCTCTTCACGTTTTTGTTCTGTTTCCGGCCTCATTCTCACTGCCTTTGGCACATTTATTGTTGTGATTTCATAGGATGTATAATTCTTTAAACGCTTATTGTAAACTTCAACACCTTCGTTTAAATAATTTTCGGTGGTTTTGTCGATTTGTATTAAAGAAACTTTCATTAAATAAAAGCGTATAAGAATTAAGAATTAGTAAATTTACCACGATAAATGAAATTAATAGCAACAATAGCACTTTTTATTTCTTCATTCTTCACATCGTTTGATATAACAGATGATGTGGTTATAGCTATTAAACAAGGTAAGTCATCTGAGTTAGTGAAGTTTTTTGATGAAAAACTTTCGGTAAAAATTTTGAATCAGGAAGACTTATTGAGTAAAACCCAGGCAGAAGCCAATTTGAAATATTTTTTCGAGAAG
>Ga0154020_10001206_pt1 | contig 32001 bp, 25 predicted proteins | sample Klosneuvirus_201_FD_109709 | JGI IMG/M metagenome (GOLD analysis project Ga0154020, IMG submission 109709) | Active sludge microbial communities from wastewater, Klosterneuburg, Austria - Klosneuvirus_20160825_MG | ecosystem: Engineered > WWTP > Aerobic digester > Activated sludge | place...
CCGCTGTTTCAGGTAAACAACGGAGCTCTTGAACTGGGAGAGTGGAGTTTTGTCGTATCGAGCTACAATGCTTCAAACGGCAGCTTTGTCATTACCGCTCGCAATCGACGCACCACCGAAGGCCTGAAACCCCTGTTTCATCCAATCCCATTTTCTTGCAAGTAACTGCCCCGACCTATAGCCCTGAGGGGCAGCTGCCGTTTTCGGCCGACATGTTTTTATAGTACCACTGGCCATCGATCTGGACTTCGAAGCCGCCTTCTGACGCGAAGCCTTCAGAGTTTTTACTGCGGGCCTTTATCAGTTCGCAGGCGTGGAGCTTCCAATACAGGTGGTAACCTGATTTGGCTTTCGAACCAGTCCAGTTCCAGCGCCCGTCTTTGTTCTGGCATTCACGCTTGCCGGCGTCACCACGAGAGATCACCGTGTAGTAGTTTGATCGGGAAAGTTCGGTGTCAGAGCCCCAATCATCCTGATAGCAGCTGTTGTAACACCAGCAGACTTCTTTTTCGTAGTATCCCGGAGCCTCCACCGAAGCTACAGGCTGGCGAATTGGTTCCTTGAAGTCGGAAACTTTTACGCCAAGTAGCCATTCGGAATAGACGGTCCCGCCGCAGGCTCCCATTTGATCGGTGCCGACGCAGTGGGCCCAGTCGTTGTTGCCCGAAGTGATAGCGGAGCGAATCTGCGCACCGGCCTCCGAAATGGCACCACAGATGACTCCGGCCTTAAGTGTTTCGCATCCCGCCGAAGCAATAACGTTTCCAGCTTCCGCTGCAAGGGTAGCCAGGGGCTTATCGTCAGTGACGCCCTCCGGAAAGAAATTACGAAGGTCGATGTCGCCCGCTGCAATCCGGCAGCCGCTGCCTACGGTATTGAGGCAGGCCTTGGCCCGTGATTTGCTGGTCTGAAATACGGCCCGGCATGGATTGTCGAAGTTGATTTGGGGCTGTGCATCGATTTGTGATGCGATCATCGCGGTACCGGCGTTACACAATGCCAGCGCGATCTGTTTTTTGAGCTCGGCGATTTTCTCTTGTTTTGAGGCTGAGCTTAGTCCGTCACTGGCGATGGCCTGCTGAGCCAGGTCCTGCGTGAATTTGGGAACGAACTGCCTGGTTCCGGCATCCCGCAGGGCGCTTTTCACCACATCATAGGCCATTTGCTGGACACAGCCAATCATGGCATTTTTCAGCGCTTCAGGTACCGGTTTGACCAATGCGGTGGTCACCCCTGCAACTGTGGTGTCACCACCGGTTGCAGCATTTGTTCCGACATCGACACTTGCCTGCAGGGCGGTCGTGCATAAAGCAGTGACCGATTCGCGCCGGCACCGGTCGCGGTTAGCGCCGACGCCTCCGGCATGCTGGCCCCACCAACCACAAAGCGCTTCGGCATTTGCCGCTTCCGTGATCATCGTCGATAAAGCTCCCGCCATCTGCTGGCGGTCGGCTTCGTTATTCGAACCGGAAGTGGGTCCTCCGCCTGTGGATGCGGTTGAACTGGCTGATGCCGCAGGATCCTGCGGCAGGACGCACGAGTCGATCGCTGACTTGTTTCTCTGTAGCGTCGAGATGCGTTGAATCACGACCTCCTTCGTACAACCCGGACAGACTTCACTTGCCAAAGAGACGCCACCGCTCCCACCGGAGGAGGGCACAGGAGTGTCAGCGAGTGTGAATCCTGTACTGGTGGGTCCCTGGGGTTTGTCATTTGACGGTCGAACGGGTGCGCCTGGCAAAGGCTGAGAATCACCCTGAGGACCATTGGCTGGTCCGGAGCTGGTATTCATCTCCGTCAAACGGCGTTGATAACGCGGCAGTTCGTAGGCGAGGATTTGTTTTTCCTGCTGTTTTAAGAACTGGAAATAGTCGGGTTTGGTCTTTCCGCTGGCCTGGTAACGCGACGTTGTCGCGCGGTTCAGCTCACCGCAAATATCTGCGCTAAGCTCGAATTCTTTTACAGAACTTTGTGTAGGAGGATTTTTACAAGCGGCGGGTGCTATGAACACGAACGCGGCCAAGGCCTTGAAACGGCACGACAGTGTCATCGAACATCCTCCAGGTAACGAAACTTCTTGTTCCTCATCATTTTTGTGTTTTGCTTATCGGCAAAATTCGAAAAAAATTTAACACTTTCTGCTTAACTATCGGAATTGCAGGGGGTTTATGGACGGCCCCCGCCAGTAAGATCCCGGTATATTCTCAGGTTTCCCTGCACCATCGCCTCGATGCTGAAGTCGCGCAGGACTTTTTCTCTGCACGCCCTCTGAAGTGTCGCTGCGAGCAGGGGGTCTTTGATGTAAGTCCCGATGTGTTGCGCCAGTATGTCTTCATCGCCGGGAGGAAGCAGCAGTCCCGTAATCATGTGTTCAATGATTTCCGGGATTCCTCCGACTTTTGTAGCAATGATGGGAAGGCCGGCGTATGTCGCCTCCAGGAGAATCGTACCGAGTCCTTCGTTAGCGGAAGGGAGTACAAAGAAATCAAGCCCCTGCAGAAACGGCCGGATGTCTTTCACAAATCCCAGAAAAGTTACGACCGATGTGAGTCCCAAATCCCCGGCGAGCGCCTGGATTTCACTCTTTTGGGGGCCGTCGCCCGCAATCAGGCAGCGAAATTTCACCCCACGATCCTGCAGGCGTGCGCAGCTGCGTAGCAGCACATCGTAGCCTTTCTGATGGCTGATTGCGGACGCATTCCCGAACAGGGCGTGGTCGTCCGGCACGCGGAAGGTGGCCCGCAGGGATCTCCTCGATTCAGCGCGCTCATCTGAGGTTGTGTCATGAGGTGGTACGGCACTGTGAACCACATCGATGCGATCCGGATTCACCCCGCTGTTGATCAGAACCTCTTTAATTGCCTCTGATATAGCGATATAGCGATCAACTTTTTTGGTGCGGTATTTCCAGTTATTGACGGGATCATGCCCTGGAACGTTGTCGACACGCCGGTGTACGACAAGTTTGACGCGCGGATACAACATTTTGATCGCCAAAGCGAGGGTATGCCCTTTTGACGAATGGGCGTCGATGACCTGAATGTTTTCCCGCCGGCAATAGGCCGCGAGACGCATGACAGTGCCGGGGTTTAATCCTCGGGTCAGACCTTGTTTGATCGGTTGGACCATCGCGAAAGGAGCGAGGCGCTGTTCCGCCTCACTCCCCTGCAACAATGCGGCGTGATTTTCGACGTTCGGAAGATTTGCCAGCCCCTTCAACAGCAGAAGGATTTGGTTTTCGCCTCCCCGCCACCCGGACTCGGTGTTGACGTGGAGAATCTTCATTTATTTTTGTGCCGTTTTTGCCGGCGTCGTGTTGAGTACAATGGTCGCCTTCAGTGTGAATTCGTCGCTGATCATCTTATCACCAAGGCCCTGAAAAAACTTGCCCGATCCATAACGGACGTTCCAAAGCGTGCGGTCGACAGTCAGGTCAACGGTCACTGTTTTTTTGCCGTTTGCCCCCTCGGCGACATCAGCGACAAATTTAACCGGGTTGGTTACGTCTTTGATGGTCAGATCAGCGGTCGCAGTAAATTTGCCATCTTTTCCTTTAACGCCCTCTTTAATGACAAGTTTTGATGTCGGGTATTTCTGAACATCAAAAAAATCATCGGAGCTCAGGTGGGTTACCAGCTTTTTATTGAATTTTGCATCGGTCAAATCCAGATTCACGATGCTTTTCATGTCGACGGCAAGTTCCCCTGCGACGAGTTTGTCTCCGTCGATTTTTACCTGTCCTTCCTTCACGCCGATGGTCCCGTTGTGGGCACTTCCGACGACTTTTTTTCCAGTCCACTCCAGCTTGCTGGCCTTGGCATCAATGGTATGGGTGGATGGCTCTGCCTGCAGTACTGATGGCATCAGCAGGATGGCTCCCGAAAAGATCGCTCCAACTAATCCGGCCTTCGAACGAGATTTCATCACATGTCTCCTTGGCGCAACGCGCGGAAAAAATTTTGTCTGAAAGGCGGCATCATTGTATCGCCCTTTGATTCTTATTATCGGAGTTTCCAGAAAACGAACAATATGTTATTTATAGGACATACTGTTCAATTTATATGAACAATAATTTGGAGACCTATTGGACCTTAATAGCCTGATTATATTCAAGAATGTTGCTGACGCAGGGGGGTTTACCGCTGCGGCCAAGTTGCTGCACCTGCCGAAATCGGCGGTGAGCCAACGCATCAGCGCTCTGGAGCGGAGTCTGGGGGTGCTTTTGTTGCGGCGGACAACTCGCAGCATCAGCTTAACGGATGCCGGCGAACGCGTTTATCGGGCCGCTGTCGACATTGCTGAGCAACAGGAATATGTCCAGGCCATCAGCGAAAACATGAACGACGAGGCTTCAGGGATTCTGAGTGTCACCGCGCCTCCGGACATCGGCACCTACCTGATCGGCAATCTGTTCAAAGAATTTTTGAAAGCTCATCCCCGGGTGCAGCTTCGGATTGATTTGTCCTCGCGCATGGTTGATCTGGTGCAGGAAGGGTTTGATGTGGCGATCCGGGCCACATCGTCAGGCCTTCAGGATTCGTCCCTGGTATCGGTTAAGATTGGTGAGTTGCCCCTGAACATTTTTGTGGCCAAAGCCACGCTTAAAAAAGTCATCATTCGCGAGCCTGCTGATCTTGGTCCAGTTGAAAAAGTTGCATTTGCGCGACGGACAGACACCCGTGGTGGATTGAAGTGGATCCTGGAAAGGGATGGAGAAAGAGCGGAAGTCCCCGTCAACGCTGCGCTGCGCACCAACGACTATCAAGCCGCACTGGCGGCGGTGAGAGCGGGTTACGGATTCGGAGCGTTGCCATCTCTCGTCTGCCAGCAGGACGTGGACGAAGGCCGGCTGGTTAAAGTCCTACCCCAGTGGCAATGCGGGGTGGGGTCGCTCTATGCGGTGTTTCCGAGCAGAAAGCTCATGCCACGCAAGACCGAAGTGTTTCTGGAATTTCTTCGGTCCGGGTGGCATCTCGGTCAGGTCGAGCGCTGAAGGGGCGCCGGAAGTTTACGGTCTTGCTCTGATCACGCCTTCAACGTTGGTGCACCGGCCCAAATGGGCATTATTATAGGAACGCTCGGTTGGCACCTGCGCAAAAAAGGTCATCATGGCCTTACTGTCTTTTTGAACATTTGCGCCATTACGCAGCTCCAGCAGCATCGTCCAAGCGCCAAGCTCATAGTAAGCCCAATCTTCGTACGCACCAGCTGTGGGGTAGATGGCATCGGCATGTGTTCCTGTGGAATAGCCGTTCTGCTTCACTGATTCGCGTGCGGCAGCAACAAACCAGGCATTGTCCTGGGTCTTGGTGTTGTTGGTGTAGATACCCCAGGGGTAGGTGAACGTCCCGATGTAACCGTGGATCGTGATCGACCCGACGATTCCTTCCGTGCGCATGAACGCGGCAAGGTTGCGGGTGCTGCTCAGAGTGAACGTTGGCCCATCATAGCAGGGATCCGGATAGTCACGGTTAGGGTCCGTGCTCCGTCCGTTGCGATTATACTCTTCGCGGCGGCCGGCATTATAGCCGCCAATATTTAAGACCGGAATGACGTAAAATATGCGGTTTGCAATCTTCGGGTAATTCGGTGCAGTCGCCTGGGTCATCTCCCTCGCGAGATCTGTGGCAAACTGAAAGGCGACGTCGGCACTAAGCTGCTCGTTTCCGTGGTGGACACCAACGACGAGTTGTTTCGACTTTTCCAGTACCGGTCCTTTTTGCGGAGCTCGCGTGGCTTCATTCTCGAAACGCCAGCCGTAAATCATTTGATTCTGATCGTTGGCGCCTAACTCAAAGCGCGAGATCAGATCGGGGTTCTGGCTTTGCAGCGCATCCATCTTTTTGACAATGTTGTCGTAAGGCGCTGCCTGTGCCAGCGAGCCGTTCCCCGCAAACGCACCAATGCCAAGCGCGCAAATACCTGCAACAAAAAATCCTCGCATAGCCATCATGAATCCCCCCTCATACTGGTCTCTGGTCTAAGGATAAAACTACTGCTAATTTGTTGGAACTATATCCGCTCATTGTAGCCGGTGTGTTCGGTGTGCGGCAACGGCGATATTGGCATCGCTTTTTGGCGCGTTCTTTTGGGGTAGAAGGTTGCAGGTCCATCATCCGATATTCTCGTGGTTTTACAGCCGGATGGGGGCGGCGGACCGGCGCACCCTGGGTGACCACCGGCATTTTCTTGCGGGGCTGGCCAAGGGACGGGTGCTGGAGCTGGGGTGTGGTGCCGGGTTCAACTTCTCCTATTACCAGGCTGGTGGAGCGGTTGCAGAAGTGGTCGGCCTCGAGCCCGACCGCGCTATGCTGGCAAAGGCGCGCAAGGAGGCCGCGGCGGCGGCCGTTCCCACGGAGGTCGTTCAGGGCGTAGGAGAGTCCTTGGTGTTTTCCGACGAGAGTTTTGACTGTGTCGTTGCCACTCTCGTCCTGTGCACCGTACAGGATCCGGTTCAGACACTGGCGGAGATCAGGCGCGTCCTACGTCCGGGTGGGTCGCTGCTTTTTCTCGAGCACGTTCGTGCAGCGACGCGGGGCTGGGCGAAGTTTCAGCAGTTCATTGAGCCGGGATGGGGCTTTTTTGCGGGAGGGTGCCACCTTTGTCGCGATACCGGTGCTGCGATCAGGCAATCAGGCCTGTCACTCGACCTGTGCGAGGGCCAGGGTCACATTGGGTGGCCACTTCTTCCGGTGATTCGTGGAGTTGCGGTAAAGTTAGCGACAGACACTGTACTTCCGCCGTGATCGATCTCGTAAAGCTCGCTTGCCTTCGGTTTCAGATGCTTTAAAAACAACTCTGCCGAATCCTGCGAAGGAGCGAGGCAGTATCCGGAAATGGTGCCGTGAAATCGTGCCAGGGTGTCCCCGATTTTTTTGTACATGGCGTTTGCATCTCCGCCGATTCGGTTTCCATAAGGCGGATTCAAAGGAGCAAAAAGGGACTCAGACTCGCCCGAAGGCGCAGACGCCTTGAAGAAGTCATCGCAGCGGCTGTCTCCGGCAACGACGGCTCCGCAGGAATTTACCTGCCGCGTGAAATGGGCGGTGTTTTGCTGGCAGGCTTGCGCCTGGTCGGGCTCGATATCCAGCATTTCCAGAGTGATTGGAGACTTGCTGACCCCCTGCAATAAGGTACGCGTCAAGCTGCCCCGCGTTGTGGCGGGCGTACAAAGAAAATCAAGCGCTGCAAAATTCTGCCGTAAGGGGAACAGCGGTATGTTTCTTAAAGCCAGGACCGCTTCAAATCCCAACGTACCACTACCAGCGAACGGGACGTACACAAGCGAGGGGTCAACAGTCTCCTGACGGCGGGAAAACTGCAGGGCCTTTTCGGTGATGCAGGCAGCCAGATCTTCGCGGATGGAGGCAGTCGCAACGAATTCCTTTTTATAGCCGCGGTAGCGCAGGGGGCGCCCTGGCAAGGACAGGCTTACTGAGAGTTGATTATGGAATAGGGAAAGGTCGATGGTTTGCGCGGCACTTTCTTTTTCGGTGACGACGTAGCCAAGCTTGGTCAACTCTTCTCCGGCAACCCGCTTGATGAGATTTTCGTTGTAAACCAAGCTTTGCACCGAATTTGCCTGGACCGCGCATTGAGTGCCGGTCGGCAGGATGTCGGTCCAGTTGATTTTATTCATCACCCGGACGACATCGCCTAATGAGCCAGCGCGCAGCTTACGAACCAGCCAGAAAAGATCGCGTGAGCACCGCAGGCGCAGCGACAATTCGACCATGGCGCGGTAGCCCAGATCGGATACCACGACGTCGTCGGGTTGATGGGATGGGTCACGACTGACTTTCCAACCGAACTTATTGGCTTCACGCGCCTGCGCGAGTGCAGCCAGGGTCTCAGCCTCCGCCAGGGGGCCAAAGCCCCGCGGCGCGCGGTTGATCAGGACCTGGGGTTTTCCAAGGATAAGCAAGTCGTGGTCTCCGGGTAAGCAGCGCCTTTGGCGACGACAAACCCGGGCAGATCGCCTTTCAGGGTTTTGTCGAGCAGCCGGCGATTGGCGGCTGGGGTATAGTCGACAAATTTTCCGGTGACCTCACCGCCCGTCGCCTGATCCATATCGAGGATTTTTACCGGCGTGCGGCAATCGTAGTCGAAAGTCCTCGTCGAAAATGTTTTGATCTCAGGGAAAGTGAGTGAACGGAAGTGTGCCCGGCCGTTGGCGACCTCATAGACGATCTGCCACTGCGAACTTTTCTCCGATTTGACGTCATTCAGCATGAGAAAGCCCTGGGGCACCGCAGCGCCGTGATCCGGACGGAAATATTTGACGTTCGCGGCGGTGTTCACGAAGCGATCGAGGGATTTCAAACTTCCGGAAGGCAGCGGCAACTTACCACCGAACCCTTCAAAACTCTTGAGGCGGTCGGTCGATGCGGAGTAAGTGCTGTTGGTGAGGACTGCAAGAGGCAGAGCGTCGCCAGTGTGTACAACGGGAACACCATTAAGCCATTCGATCGACGCACAAATTCCCGATGATTCACAGACCAGGTAATGAAGCTTCGCCATAACTTTGGCGATACGCAGCTCGTCCACATGGTCTATGACTTCCTGCACCGTCGCATATTTGTCGAGCTGGTACTGGACCCATTGCAGTTCGTTCACTTTGGGTAAGAAAGTGAAGGCGGAAGGGTATTTTGTTTCATTGAGCACCATCACTTCAACGGCCAGACCTTTTTCGTTGATGCCGCCGTTAGGAAATTCGCGCCCATATTGATTGAATGTCACGCTGCCGTATTTTGAGATCCAGGTGGCGGTGGTGACGGCAGGGAGCGGAGCAAAAGCTGTTTTCTTAACGTTGCGCTTGTTGACCACCACCATCCCGTCGGCGATATGCCAGTCATAGGACTTGCCCATGATTTTCTCGGAAGTTTGATTGAGGCTGAAGGTTGTGCAGGCGTCCGCGCGCCAGGTGATGGCCCCTAAAAAAATCAATGCTGCAGACGCAGCAATAGCGCGACCGCGGCCTGAAAAGGTGTTCGCCAAACGAAAAAGGAAAGATGCCATGTCCGCGCCTCCATGCTGTCGCTATTTTTATGAAAACTGCGAGGACGTTAACATGGCCTGCGCGGGAGTGTCTACCGTGGCGTTGTGGGATTATCCTCATCGCCGTTGATATGGGTCAGGGCACTTTGTTCGCGGTCTACCCGGTACATCCGGTCGATGAGAAGCTGCCAGCGCGGCCGGCTGCCATCAGTCAGTCCGGCGATCAGGACAACATCATGACCGGCACCGATATCGAAACTCGCGCCGATCGACGTGGTGATGATGTCGAGATTTTTACGCCCTTCCGGGTCTTCCGGGGTCTTCTTGAGCCGGAAATAATCGTGATTGTAATATGAGAAGGTTGAGCAGCCGTTAAAAAAGAAGATCTGAGATTTGTTCTGGGGGAGTTTGAGCTTGCGACCGAGGGACTGTTCAAATCGCTCCAGATTAAGGTAGCCGCCCAAGCCGGAGTGCCCGTCATAGATGAACACGTCGTCGTTTTCCATAGCAGCGGCTGCTGCGACGACGAACTCCCGCGACCCGGGATCCATTAACTTTACTTCGAGATCCACGTCCCAATCCCGTTTGTGATAGGTCATGAATTTTTCATTTTCGTCGGATCTCGTGTCGTCGATTTTGAAGCCTTTTTCCACGAGTGCGGCGACGGCGTCGTTGTAGGTTCGGCGACCGAGGTCCCCTGAATTAAAGTCGTGGTCAATTCCAACGAGATAGACGATGCGGGTGATTCGGCCGTTACCGTTGTCGCCGAGGATTTTATCGTAATAGGGATATGTTTTCTGGGTAGAGGCTATGGGCGTCAGCTGTGCCTCGACTGTAACCAGGTCTGCTTCTTTGATGGGGCATCCACGTTTTTTAGGATTCCAGAAATACCAGAAATCACCTTCACTGTTGTAATGATCGTCGGTGCATTTGTTTTTAAACCCGCCTTGGGTAAATCCCTTCGAATAAATGGTGGTGGGATCCTTTGGCAGAACGAAGGTGATTTTGCGTGGTCCGTCTTTTAGAAGTTTTTTCTTAAACACACCCGTATCGCTGAAGGCGTAGATGACTTTGACCGTGCCTGCCGGGGCGTTGATTTCAGCAGATTTCAGGACTGGTTTGGTCTGTGTTGAAACGATCCCGGGATTGTTGACATACTCCGGGTGTTCGGTGAAGACCCCGAACAGATGCTGCACCTGGTATTCGACGATTCCCTGCATTTTCCGGCCATTGGTACCGGTCAACACGTCGCGCGGCGTGGTCGCTCCAGCCGGCAGGGCGACTTCGACAAAGCTTTCGTAAGTCATGGTCGCCGACTGATTGTCTGTCCCATAAAAGAGAAGGTCAGAGTCGTCCGAATCAGCTGTGGTTTTGCAATGGGATAACCATGGCACGAGTAGAAACATCGCCAAAATTCTTCGCATGGGGTTGACCTCTTTTCAGGGAAAGGTTCAGTCAAAGTTGCGTTGTGATTTGGTGACTATAATCGCATGTTTTCGCCGCACAAGCCTGTGCAAAACCGCTCCGGTTGCCACCTCGCCTGACAAAATTATTGGCAGAGATGCCTGACCATGACGTAGTGCTCACCGTTTAAGAACACTAAATACCAATGAAAACAATCAGTTAAAAATGCGCCCCCGAGGCACGCCTCTTGCTCAATGGCGGGCGATCCAGGCGGCTTTCGCCGGGAACCAGGCTGTTGTCGGGTCTTGAGTCGTGTTGGCGGGATGTTGCTGTGGGGTTCGGTCCAAAAATTAAATTGAGGCGTCTGACCAGCGGCGCGAAGTGGCTTCTTGCGGGGCTGGTCCTGCTGATGAGTGGCTGTATGATGGAGCGAGAAGCCGGCTATCGTGCTTACCGCGCCTATCTCGAAGACCAGGAAAGTGCGCCTCGCATCGTCCCGTCTGAACTGATCGAAAAAATTCAGAGCAGCTACTCGATGCCCATCGAAGACGTCCGATTTTTCACTCACATCGATACGGTCAGCGGCAATGTCGTCACCATGGGTAAAAAAATATATTTTCCCCGCCGGATGCTGTTCACTCAGGCCGAGCATGTGCGGCGCCTCCTGCATGAGCTTCGCCACGTCGAACAATATAGTCGCGATGGCGAGCTTTTCTTTCAGCGTTATAGTGTCGCGGCGGTCAGTGCATCGATGAGTCAGCTTGGCGAGGGACTTAGCCGGGGGGTGGTCGATACCCATGCCAATTTTAGCTACGAAACTGAGGCCAAGGCTGCCGAGGTCGACGTCTTCACCAAGATCAAGCCACTACTTTGCGATGACAAAATCTGCGCAGGGCTAAAATAAAACCCCGGAGAGACCTCCGGGGCTTTTTTCGTTCACAATAACTTCACGATAATATGCCAGCGCTAAGACTAGGGAGTCTGGAGCGGCGTGGTCAGGTAGACCGTGACGTTGGCCGGGGAAACCGAATTCGGAACAGTCGCGCCCTTAGCATAGAAGTCGAGGCCAGCGAGTGTGTAGACCAGCGTGATGCCGCCGCAGGATGCGGTGCTTGTCGGAGCAGTGGTCCAGGCTGGTGTGATCGTTACAATAGAGCCACTGACTGAAAGGCTTACTGCGCTTTCCGTTGCCAGAGTCGGAAGAACCGGTGTGCCGACATCAGCAGCCACGCAAGCGGTGCCGTCAGACTTTGTTCCATAGGAGCCAATAGCAGCTGTCGTTCCGCTGCCGATCAGCTTCGAAGCGAGGTTGTAGGAAACGGCGCGATCAAACATCAAAATGACAGTTCCGGATGAGGTGACCGTGTTGCCAAGAGTCTGTGATACGAGCACAGGTGCTGAGGTGGCAGCATCTGCCATATCAACTGACAGTGTAAATGGGTTAGCGGACTTAAAGGTCGCGTTGGTGACTGCCGTGACCGGGGTACCGATGACGATAGTGGCCGTGAAGTTGGAGTTGAGGTAGGAGCCGTCGGCCGCGATCGGTGATTTCGGAACGACCGTCATCGCATAGGTTGCGCCGAAAGCAAGAGATGCTGCAGCGAACGTCGCGTTGCCGCTGGCGTCGGTGGTGCCGGTCAAATTGGTAATCGGTCCGGTCGCAGTTGTGAGTGCGAAGGCCTGAGTATCCGTCGGACGCATCCAAACTGTTGCGCCTGCCAGGGCAGCGCCCTTGGAGTTAACGTTTACGACAAAGTCTTTAGAAACCAGGTCAGAAACTTTCCAGACAGCAGCATTTTGAACGACAGTCGGGGTAGCCCAGAAGCCAGGTTCCGCGGTCGTCGAATTACGGTTTGGTACGTCGTTAGATGGCATTACGCTATAAATGCGCTCTTGATAGCCCGAGATTTTGAAATGAACAGGCAAGGTGAAAGCAGCGTCATAGGCTGTAGCGTTCGGCACACCGCAGATGTAATAATCACCGGCTACGTTTGCCTTAAGCGCGTCGCCGCCATTAACAGCACTTCCCTTCAAAACGGAACCGTTGAAAACGGCCCAGATCTCCGCAGTCGAAACATCGACGCGTGCGCCGGTGAGAGCGTCGGTCACGGTGCCCATGATGCAACCGGTGGCATCGCCGGTGATGACCGTATATTCAGTGCCATCCGGATCTTTACCGCAGCTGCCCAGGGTTAAGGTTGCAGCGACACCCAAAGCGGTGACTGCGAGGAACTTCTTGCGAACTAACATCATGCGTCTCTCCTATGAAAGTACCGTTGAAAGTACCGTTAAATAAAAAGCATCCCGAAACAAACTGCCTTCACTGTCACCTTAGAAATGCAGGCGCAGGCCAAGCAGGTTAAAACTCCAGACATGATTGGTCGAAACCGTTTCTCCCACATCGATGGCTCCGCCGGCCGTAGGGTTGGTGTCCGTTTCCTTGGTGTAGAGGTAATCGATCCCATGGACAAGTGCGGTCTTGGCCCCAAGAGCAGCGACCCGATGGGCGTACTCCAGTCCCAGGCCGAAATAGGTTCCGGAGGAGTCGGTGGTCTTGTATTTTTGCTGAACGTTGTCGATGGACCCATCGCCGCTGGTCAGTCCAAAGCGCGCCTTGACCTTGGCTCGGTAGTCCTTATCTGCCATGACAAAAGCCGCTACGAGTCCGTAGGCAGTGGTGGTCGTCTGCGTCGTTGTCTTGAGTTCTGCTCCGGCGGGATAGGTCGTGACGATCGTCTCGGTATCCGCATAGCCAAGCTCCAGCCCGGCCTCGATCATTGAGCTTCGCCAGCCGATGGCCAGATTGTAATCCGTGGGATTTCCCACCCCCGCGACGATGAAAGCTGAGGGGCCGAAGACTCCGACTTCGAGCGTGTCTGTCTGGTCAAATCCATAGGTTGTAGTCTTTGAAGGAGCTTTGGTCGTTGACGCCGTCTTTGTGACGACCTCACCACGATCCTGGCGCCATTTCAGAAGATTTAACTGAAGGTAGCGAACCGAACCGGCTCCCTTGTCGCTTTTGGTTGAGCTTCCCTGAGCCGAAACTTCCTTCTCACCGTCGTCATCCTGCGCGAAGGCGGATCCAAGGGTCCCATCAGAGAGGGTGGAACTAAAAACAAATATAGCGATTGCGGGCTTGATAAGGTTTTTCAGCAACAAGATGGTCTCCTCCAGAGCAAAATGAACGGATCGCAGGTGCCAGCAACAAATGCCGTCGCATGTATCAGAGATTGCGTAACGGCAACAGTATGGATGCACCGCCGAGGTGTCAAGCATGATAATGTGCCGAATCATGCACTAAAATTGACTTCATTTTTGATAATGCCAAATCTCCGTCCGAGCCCAAATAAACCGCAGCGAGTCCCGGTAGTTACTGTGGTTTTCGGGAGTTATGGGCATCTCTGGAAAAACGCTAAAGTTTTCCTGTGGTTTTGCCGATAGGGCCATACCAAAGGGGGATGCTTTCTGAATTCTTTCAAGATCAATTCATTAGATGGCCGCAAGCGCGCCCTCTGTATCGCAGCAGGGACGATCGCCCTTTTCATGTCCGGAGTCATTGCTGGATGTGGCAATGAGCGCGTCAAAACCGCGCCTGCCATGCAGCCGAAGAAGCTGAATGCGCAGAGCGAGGACGCAAACTCTGTCGATAACACTGACCCGAACGCTCTGTTGCCCGATGGGGATCTCATCGATACGACCTATGAGCTGGTGGTACGCAGCAAACTTTTCAACATGGAAGTCTGCAAAGGGGATATTCAGCTGGTTGTCAGCCTTGCTGCCGGCGCACCTTCCTTTAAATTTCCCCAGGGCATGATGGAATGCATGTTCGGAATAAAAATGGACATGGCGCAGATGATGGCCGGGATCAGCGCGCCCCCTCCTGCTACTGGCGGCGCTGCGGCGGGGCCAGGCATCGTCGTCGATGGAAAAATTATTCGGTTGCAGGGGATTGGCACCGCCAAGTTCTCGCCCGCCCGTCCCTTCCTGCTCTCCATTTTTGCAGAAAAACCTGAGAACCTGGCCGGATTTTCAGTCAGTGACAATATCACTGCGATGGATTCTAAGGACGGAAAGACTGGGTCGGGACAGGTGGGACTAAATGTCCTTGGGGTCAACGAAACAGTTTCTCTCGATGGCTTTGCCAAGCCGTTTACAAAAAATCTGCGATGGGAAATCACCGCCTCGGGTTTCGAAGGCGTCAACCGCGTCACGATGTTTCTTTTTGATCGTGTGGAATTCACGTTTAACCTCGATCCGATCGCCATCCCAAAAATTCAGATGGTCGGAAAACTGAAAGACTTTATGGCCGCGGCCCCTGGGTCCACCGGCGCCAGCGCGCTCGGCAGCCTGAGCAGCATTGGAGGAACCGGTGGTGGCGGTATTTTCGGCGGGGTCCTTGGGGGCTTTATCGGTGGCGCTACTGGTTCGGGGGGTGGCAGCGGCATGGGCGGCATCCTTGGCAGTCTGGTTGGTGCGATCGCCGGAACTCTGACTGTGGATCTGACTTTAAAGAAGCAAGCGGGGCTTGAGTGATTTTATGTCGACCTTTCTTAAATTGACTTACTTCCTTCACGTAGCCATCGTGGGTTCATTGTTGTTTGGGTGTGGTGCTCCGACCAAATCTGCCGGCGATGTGGCCGGCCTGTTTAACGGGACCGGAGCGACCCTGGGTGACAAAATGAACCTCGTTTGCAGCGATCTGCGGGAGCGGAGCGCGTCACCAAATCTGGACGGGCTGTCGCTGACCGATGACGACTGCCAGGCGGCAGGCCGCGCTGCGCAAAACTACCGGCAGCTCACCACCTTTCAGTTTGCCAACGTCAGCACCCAGTCCATCACCGGAACGAAAGGCGATAAGACTGTCCAAATCAGCACCCGCGGCCAGGTCTGGCTCAACAAAGGTCTTGTCGGGCTGGTCGGTGCGTTCGCGAAATCGATGGAAGGAAGCGCCGGCAAGTCAGGAGCGGTTAGTTTGCCGGGGTCATCGTTTGGTGGTGACCTTGTGAAGCCGACGATAGAGGTCACCGATAAGATCGCGTTCGATCAGCAGGCGAAGGAGTTTTCGGGAGCGGTCAAATTTCACCTCGAAGGCGCGATCACGGTCGACAATGAAATCAAAGTCGGTGGCAAAATTTTCACCGACGCCGTTGCCGCCCGGATCGAGTCGACTGAGGATCGCGAATACAAGGACTCACTTCTGAAAAACATTAAAGCAGTCGTTATCATTATTCCCTTCGCGGGCGATGTGTACGTGGATTTTGTTCTGCAACTGGAAGTTCATTCGATTGGTCCTGACGCGATGATCGGTGGGGCGCTGCAGGAAGCTTTGAGCGGCGGTATGAAGACCATGCTCGACGGTATGCTCAGCCTTTAGGTTTTTTGGGGGACTCATGGCAAATTTTTATCACAAACACTGTGCTTTGATGATGGGCCTTGCCGTGGTGTTCAGTGGATGCAAATCCAGTGACGACGAGGTCTTTGAGGGAAACGGCAACGTTCAGGTCAAACCGGCGATGCTTGGAGCGCAGGATGGTGACGCGAAACCCGCCGATCCCGTGACCCTTATGAACGTGACCTATGATATTTCGGTGGAGACAGCTTCAGGAGCAAAGCCCTGCACCGGTTCTGCATCGATTGCGATCGACTCAAAATTTCAATTCAAAGTCCCGGATGCGAAACTCAAATGTCTTTCGATGGAAATCGACATCGGCAAAATGCTTTCCGCTATGTCGCAGGAAACAGCAAATAAGCCGGATTTTTCTTCTGACGGCAAAATTTTTCGGGTCAAAACCCTGGGTGCTGCTGTCTTTGAGCCAGCCCGGCCCGTTCTTCTGGGCCCTGTCATTCAGGATCCGTCCAAATTCAAGGGGCTCCATGAGAAGAAGCCCTACAGTGTCACTGTGACTGATGCAAAAACAGGCACAGTGTCCAGCGGTAATGGTGAAATCGAGGTCCGGGTCCTCGGCGTCGATGAGCCTTTTCCTCACGAAAAATTTCCTGACGACTTCAAGTCGGTTCTTCATTGGGAGATGCTTGCCACCGGATTCAAAGGTGTTCCGGCGGCTCAGGCTCTAGCCTTTGAGCGCCTTGAGTTTTACTGGAATATGCGGCCCATCATGGTCCCCAAGATCGTCATCGAGGGAACGCTGACCGATTTTATCTCCTCGGGGGGGGCTACCGGTTCCGGCGCGATGGATGCAATTGCTGGGATTGGTGCCGCATTTCTTGGTAAACTCAAAATAGAACTGACTGTGAAGGATTACACTCGTTAAATCTATCAATCGAAAAAGTATACTGACGGCCGTGATGTTTACTGCTGTCGCTGCACCGCTGCAGGCAAGTCCCAACGACTTGTCGGGTGGTACCGGTGCGGCGCGTCCTACCGCCAGCACAGTTGGTATGAACCCGGCCAACGCCGCCTTGGTTCCGCGAACGGAGATATCCGCGGCACCGAATCTGTTTGAAAAAAACACCCTCAAGATCCGCTATCCGGGATTTGAGCCGCTGGAAAAGTCCAGTACCGGTATCGGCGATATCACCAGTTGGATGCCGTCATTCGTTTTTAAAGTGAATGAAGATCTTGGCGTAGGTGGCTATGCCGTGCCGCCCGTGACTGTCGAGCGCGAATATACCAAAGTGCCGATTGTCGTTCTGGGTGCGCTGGACACGGTCGACATCAAAGCCAAGGTCTCCCTGAAGGGTGCCTTTGGCGGCACGTTCGGCTATGCCCTCAGTCAGCGCATGGCGGTTGGATTGCAGGTTGGCTATGCTGGGTATGGCCTCCAGGCGGACGCTCTGCCAAGCAGCGGTGGCGCAACGCTTGCCACCATTTACCTTGACTCATCGACGTTCGATGTCAAGTCGGGCCTTACTTTTGACGTGATTCCAGGTCGCTTCAGACTCGGAGCATCTTTTGGATTATTCGCCATGCAAAAGACCAGCACGCGGATCGATTCAGCATTGCTGAACGCCGGCGGCGGTGCAGGCGGTGCAGCGGGGGGGCAATCCAGTTCCTCTGCCGGTGTTCCGCTTAATCGCATTTTGGTCGGGATGGCGGCGCGACTTGGATCCCGCCTGAGCCTTTTCGCCGATGTTGAATACAACCGGGCCGGAGCCGGAGCCAAAGATTTTTCGTTTGTCGAACTGGCGGAAAAAGAAAAAGACGTCTACAGCACTGTTGCGCCGCGCATTGCCGCCGAGCTCGGACTGACACCGCGGATGTCGTTGCTCGCATCCTTTCGCTACCAGCCCGCCAACGTCGGTGCCGGGGGGCGTGGGGATGGGTCCAAAGCCGGATACGGGTCCCGGGAAATCATTGGTGTGTTTACGGGGACCGAACAGTTGACTCCCTTTTGGGCGATGTCCGGCGGCCTGCGTCATGAATTCGGTCGCATCAGCCGGCAAAGGCGCAACGCCGACGAGGGGAAATCTCCTTCGTCGGGAGGGGTTCGATCGCGATCGATTGCTAAATGGCTCCTGGCCTATGGGGTCGTCTATCAGCGTGGCTCCCTGGGTATCGATGAAAACGGTGAATTGCCGGGTGCGTACCTGCAGACCAAAATCTCCGTACCCCTCGAAATTGTTTATCGATTCTGATGCCCACCGTGAGTCTCCGTACCGCCGCGGCCACCTGGCTGCGCGTTCTCGTCTATTGACGGTGAGGTCAATAGAATATATGTCGGGGCCACTTACAAAAGTGGAGGTTCCCCATGAAAATGAATTCGATGCACTCGCGCAAAAAAATGATGACAGCTTGTGCCTGCCTGGCTGTCCTGGCTATGTCCGGATGCAGCAAAGACAGTGACAAAGATGGTAATAAGGACGGTCCAACCAACACCGCAGACGAAGCGACTTTTAAGGAAGCTGGCTCCAAGTTTATGGACATGCTAGGTCAGTCGAAGCGGGCATCAGTTGGAACGAACCCGCAGCGCAGGCCATCGGGGCGCATGGCGTTTGCTCAAATCGCCGATTTTGCCAATGTTGAGGCAACGGATGATGGTTCTCCCGACGACTCGGGGGACAATGGTGCAGCGGACGACAAAAACGATCAATCATCCTCCATTGTAAGCTCCGCTTGCCCGGAATTTGTGGTTGGCGGCATGCCGGAAACGGAACAAACCAATTCCGAATCTAAATCTGATGGCACGAGCACCGACGGTTTCAGTATTACCCGTGGTGAGAGCTGCGCTGACGCCCTGAAAGAAATGAACGCGAAATACAGCCAGGTCCTTAACGACCTGGAAGGTCAGATCAACGCGCTCGTTAATCTCGATCCCGCAAAGTTGCGTTCTCAGTGTGGATTGAATGCAGAGAAAGCTAACGTAGACAAAAGCAAGGCTGCCATCGCTTGGCGTTTGACGCCTTCCCAGACTTTAGGGCAGGGGAATTCCGCAGCAATTGAAGTTTTTGGCGGTGCGAACGGTGCAGTCGTGACCCTCGGCTCTTCTTTCGAAGGCAAAATGGATCTCTCGGCTCTGAATCCGGGTATGTCGCCGAATCCGAATTCTGATTCAGACATTGAACCTGATGACGGTTCCGGTTCCGGTTCCGGTTCAGAATGGCCGCGTGACAGCCAGCAACAACAGACGTCCATGGGATCGATGGAATTCAGCGGCAGCAATGCGACCAGTGGTGACCTGGTCGCCAGGACTCTGACATCGAAAACCCGCGCTGGATTTACGATGAAAATGGGCGCTATGGGAGGTGAAGGTGGAGCTCAGGGATCGGCCATGTCGACCATCTTTGACTCGCAGACCAATGTCTCCGGCCTTGCCGAGGGACAGAGACTCAAAGTCGGAGAGTCTGTTTCCTTCGATATCAATATGGATGGCGGTCAGGCCGGTCAGCCGAAGCAGTCGATGAGCGGTACCTTCAACTTAACGGTTGAAGAAGTTAAAACGGATGAACTTAAAGTGACCGGATCCTATGATGCCGGTGCTGGCCAAAAAGGTCAGTTTGAATTGACGATGGCCAAAGACCGCTACGGCGTCTGCCAGGTCGTCAGCGTTTCACAGACGGGCGCGAAGTAGGTACCTGTCCGATATCATTTAAAGAATCCGGCCGGAAGGGTTTCCAGCCGGATTTTTGTCATGAAACCCTTGCAGATCATGAGGTTGCGGTGATAGACCACCCTTACCTAATAAAGACATGATCGCAGCCAATGGGATTTCGGTCCCGGCCGTTTCAGGAGGGGTGTTCATTGCAGAAGTTACTTTTTTCGATTCTTCTTGCCCTCGCCAGCGCAGGGGTTTTCTGGCAGTCGCGCGGTAATTCCTTTGTTTGGGATGATTCACGTACGGTTTCAGTCGATGTGTTAGCGGCCCGAACCTGGGGGGACATCTGGAAGCCGGACTTTGAAAGCGTCTACGCGCCGCTCACCACCTCTGTCCAGAAGGTTGTTGTGACCTATTTTCCGGGGCAACCTGCACGGGCCCTGCACACTCTGAGTCTGGTTTCCCATGCAGTGGCGGCCGTCGCCCTGTTTTTGATTTTACAGATTGTTTTGCAGTCCCCGGCAGCGGCTTTTTTCGGAGCTGCTTTTTTTGCGGTGCATCCGTTGCAAGTTGAGCCGGTTGTCTATGCGTCGGCTTTCGGCTTCACTTTTGGCGGCATGCTTGGTTTGCTCGCTATTTGGCGCTATATGTCTTACGCGGTCGCCAGAGACAGACAAGGGCGTAACCGCGCAAATCCAATGACCCACTATTACATGGCGACGGTATTTTTTGTGCTCGCGATTCTGGCATTGCCGACAGCTGCGATCATTCCTGTTTTTGCCCTTATATTCGACCAACTGATTCCCCGTCGCAGCAGCATCGTGACCTCGCGGCCACAACTTTGGCCAGCCGCGACCTGGGTCGTGCTGGCACTTCCTTCGGTTCTGATCGCGGTGCTGGCGCAGAATACCGCCGCACTGAGCGAACAGACACCGCTGTGGGTTCGTCCGTTTGTGGCGGCGGATTCAGTGAGCTTCTATCTGTCCAAAATGCTGGTGCCCATTGCGATCGGTCCTGATTACGGGCGCTCGCCGACATTTTTGATGGCGCGTTGGTGGGGGTATGTGACGTGGATACTCCCGGCCATGCTGGTCATGGTTCTCCTCTATTGGCGGGAACGTCCCCGCACCTGGTATGCGGCGGCGACTCTGCTATTTTTCGCAGGTCTTTTACCTTTTACCGGACTTTTAATGTTTGATGGCCAGGGATTTTCAACGGTTGCCAGCCGTTATGCATACCTTGCTATGGTGGGGCCGGCGTTGGCAATTGGTTACACGGTGTGTATGCCCAAGAAAACCTGGCTGGCCGCTGCATGTGTTCTCTTCGTCGGCGCCTGTGGATGGTTGACCTATTCATCGGTGCCCGAGTGGAGAAATGAGTCTGCGCTATGGGATCGGGCCGTCATGGTGAACCCCGGTAGCCCGGTTGCCAACAAGGCATTGGGGGATCAGGCGCGTCGGGCGGGAGACTGGGGTAAGGCTAAGCTGCATTATGACAAGGTCCTGGCAGTGAACCCCACCGGAGCCGACATCTACTTTTTTGTTGCCGAAGCCGAACGTCGCGATGGCAACGTCAAGCGGGCGGCCGAACTTTATCGTAAGGCTATTTTAAATGACCAGCGCTTTGGGCCAGCGCACAACGGACTCGGGCTGGTGAGTCTGGAGACTAAAGACTACGACCTGGCCATGGCAGAATTTAAACTCGCCCACAATCTGATGCCCGAGAGCGAAGAAGCTGTTCGGAATCTTGGGATGCTTCACGTGCGTAAAGGCGCACATCATGAAGCGATACCTCACCTTCAACGGGCCATTGAACTCACTTCCGAAAAAGACAAGAACGGATTGGCCAAATCCCACGCATTACTCGGCCTGGCTTTCGCCGGAACCAATGAAGCCGAGAAGGCTCAGTTTGAGCTCGAAACCTCTCTCGCGTTGAATGCGACAAACATGGAAGCGCATCATGTGCTTGGAAACATCTACTTTGCTAAAAAAGAGATGGCCAAAGCACTCAACCATTTTCGTCAGGTTCTGACTCAGGCGGAGGCTTCTGCCGGGGAGTCAGGCCCATTGTCTCTGGAAGCCGGCACTGAAGTTGACCTTCGCTACAGTTACGGGGTCGCCCTACTGGCTCAGAAGGACTATGCGCGGTCTTTGGAGCAGTTGCAAAAAGTTTTGACGATTCGACCCGAATTCGCCGAAGCCCATAACAGTCTTGGGGTTGTGAATTTTAACCTCCGGCGCTTTGATGTCGCTACGGCGGCTTTCGAGAAAGCGTTGGCTTTAAATCCTAAGCTCGCCGATCCTCACTACTATGTCGGCGACATCGCCCGGTGGCAGGGTAAGGATGACATTGCGATTGGGTCGTATTATCGTGCGATTAAGATTGATCCGCGGCATGTAGACGCTCACAATCGCCTTGGCAATCATTTTATGAAGAAGCAAAACATCCGGGCTGCAGTCCATCACTTTCGTGAGGCACTCAAGGCAACACCGGATGATCAACGGGCGCAATATAACCTGAAACGAGCAGAGGCCGCTCTTTCTGGTGCTGATCTGAAAGGCTGATAGGAGGTTCCCGTGGGAGCGCAGTGGAAACATGCAGGGCGGATGGATGCCGCAAACCGCAAAGGCAAGATCGTTGGCAAGCTAGTTAAGGAGATCATGGTCTCTGTAAAGCTAGGAGGCCCTGATCCTTCCGGGAACTCCCGTCTGCGCGCTGCACTCGAAGATGCGCGAAAGAATTCTGTCACCCGGGAGACCATTGATCGGGCGGTTAAGCGGGGATCCGGCCAGGGCGATGACAACGTTCAGTATTCAACGCTCACCTACGAAGGATTCGCTCCCCATCAGGTTGCAGTCATTGTGGAGTGTTTGACCGAGAACAACAATCGTACCGCTGGTGATATTCGTGTGCTGTTTCGCAAAGGACAATTAGGGTCCAGCGGTGCCGTCGCCTGGATGTTTGACCGGCTCGGAATCGTCGAAGCAACGATTAAAAAGCAGGGACTCGACATTGAAGGGGTTGCTATCGAAGCGGGAGCGCAAAACGTCGAGGCGATGGATGCCACGGAAGTGCCGGAAGGTAGCACGGGCGCCATTTTCTATACGGAAACCACTGACCTGGATGCCGTAAACAAGGCATTGACCGAAATGGGCTGGGCTGTATCAAAGGCCGAGCTTGGCTATCTCGCCAAAAACTTCCCCGAGATCAGCGATGAGGCTCGTAAGGAAGTCATGGAATTCCTGGGTGACATCAACGACAATGATGATGTTCACCGGGTCTATGCGGCATTGAAATAGACACCGGCGGAATAATGGGGCTCGCTGTGACCGTCAGCCCCAATGCCACGCGAAGAACATCCTGCGCTGTGTCGACCAATTCGATTTTCAGCTGTTGCTTGACGTCGTCTGGAACATCGCGCAGGTCTTTTTCATTGCGCCGTGGCAAGATCACCCGCTCGACACCGGCACGATGGGCCGCGATCAGTTTTTCCTTTATTCCGCCCACCGGCATGACCGCGCCCCTCAGGGTGATTTCTCCCGTCATCGCAAGCTTTGGTGAAACACTTCGCCCCGAGAAAAGTGAGGCGATAGTCGTCAGCATGGCGATCCCGGCGGACGGGCCATCTTTTGGTATCGCGCCGGCGGGGACGTGAATGTGAACGTCTTTCTTCTCGTAAACAAAACCTGGCACAAATGTCGGCAAATTAGCTCGTACTAAACTTAATGCGATTTGTGCGGATTCTTTCATGACGTCACCGAGCTGCCCGGTAAGGGTGAGGTTGCTGGTGCCCGGCATCAGGGTCGCCTCAATGAACAAAATGTCTCCGCCGACGGGAGTCCAGGCCAGGCCGGTGACGACTCCCGGAGGCACCAGACGCTCGGCGACCTCGTGGACGTATTTTTCCGGACCCAATGCGTCTTCCAAAATAGTGCGGTCGATTTGAACGGGCAGTGTGGCGTTTTCCGCCAAAACTTTTTCAGTGGCAACCCGGCAAAGCGCAGCGATGGACCTTTGTAACTCCCGGACTCCCGCTTCACGGGTGTAACTGGAAATCAGGCGCAGGAGGAGCTCATCGGAGAAGGCGACCTGATCCGAATTCATCCCGTGTTCAGCAATCTGTTTCGGGATCAGGTGGCGTTTGGCGATGCGAAGTTTTTCGGCAGAGGTGTAGCCCGCGACTTCTATGACTTCCATGCGGTCCAGTAAAGGGCCCGGTATGGAGTCGATACTGTTTGCCGTTGCAATAAAGAAGACCTTGCTGAGGTCGAATTCTGTATCGAGATAGTGATCGGTAAACGTCGCGTTCTGTTCAGGATCGAGCACCTCCAGGAGAGCAGCAGCAGGGTCTCCCGTGTAGCCGCGCCCTAGCTTGTCAACTTCGTCGAGCAAAAGCACCGGATTATTGACTCCCGAACGTTTGATGGTCTGGACAATCCGGCCGGGCATCGCCCCTATGTAGGTACGGCGGTGCCCCCTGATCTCGGAGTCGTCGCGAACTCCCCCCAATGCCACACGGGCGAATTTACGGCCCAAAGCTCTGGCGATGCTTTGTCCAAGACTGGTCTTTCCCACGCCCGGAGGGCCTACCAGAAGAAGTATCGATCCTTTCATCTGCTTCATGAGCTTCATGACGGCGAGATGCTGAATGATCCGCCGTTTGATCTTGTCGAGTCCGTAGTGATCTTCGTCGAGAATCCCGCGCGCTTGCTCGAGTTCGAAGTGATCTTCCGTCGCGGAACTCCACGGCATGGACAGGAGAAATTCAATATAGCTACGGATGATGTGAGATTCGGGTGATGAGGAGCCCATGGATTCGAGGCGCTTTGCCTCTTCTCTGGCGATTTTACGCGCCGCCTCCGGCATCTTGGCAGATTCGATGCGGTCGAGAAATGTCTCGCCACCGGGGCCACTCTCGTCGCTGTCGCCGAGTTCCTCTTTAATCGTTCGAAGGTGCTCGCGCAGCATTTGCTCGCGCTGGGCTTTGCCGATACGGGTTGAAAGCTTCTCGCGAATGGTCCCCTGTAGCCGCAGCGCCTCGCGCTGCTGGGCCATAAGATCGAGGATCAACAGGGCGCGTTCCCTCAGTGACAGGAGTTCCAGAATCTCCTGTTTTTTGGCCAAAGGGATGTCCATGTGTTCCGCGCTCAGATGCAGAAGCAAGGCCAGGTCATCGATGCCATCAATGAGGTCCGCGAGTGGTTTGGTATCGGCTGGAACCAGACTGAGAATGTCTTTCGCGAGTGTGCGGACACTCTCGATCAGCATGACTTTTGTCGGTTCGTCGGCATCATCGACATCGGGTTGCAGTTCGTACCCGGCGGCGATAAAAGGTTCGTCTTGAAAATTTACGACCTGCACCCGCGACAATCCGGTCAGGAGGATTTGATAGTTGCCCTGGGTGCCACCGCCACGAACCCGGTCGATCTTGCAAAGCGTGCCAACGCGGTGGAGTTCACCGGAGGTGACGGAGTTGTTTGGCGCCGGTGCCGTACCAGTCTGACCTTCCTCGACATCAACAGGTTGACTTTGAGGATGGCTCTGGGCGATCACCAGAATTTGGGAATCGGTTTCGATGGCTTTTTCGAGGGCGGCAACGCTTTTAGTCCTGCCGATATTGAGAGGCACCGTTCGTCCAGGAAAGACAATCGCATTGCGGCTGGGAATGACCGGCGTCATGGCTCTGCTCACATCTGCGGAATTTTCAAAATTTGTCTGATCAACTGTCATCGCCCCGACTCCGTTCTTTTTTTCATGCCCACAAAACACAATCTGTGTCGGAATTTGTCTTAGTCAACCCCGATGCGGTAAAATCCTTGAAACGACATCGGCATCACGCGATTTGAACAAATCTCTCATAAATCAGATGTAAGGAGCTTCCCATGACTTTGCAAATCAAGAATTTGACCGCTGCAGTCAGTTTTCGGGCCTTGGTGGTGTCTGCTTCTGCTGGGTTTTTGGGGCTTTTGGGCGGAGCACAGGCAGTGTTGGCCGCCGATGTTCACTGCACGGCAAAAGTTGCATTAAATCAAATGTATACTGTTGATATTCAAGAAGAAACAGGTAATACCAGTATTTCCAATCTTGGGGGCACGAAGGTCGACGGTGTCGCCAATCGCTACTTGTCCGGGAGGACAGGTGATGTCACCTGGTTTCTAGCTACCGGATTTGACAAGGGTTTTGAGGTTAGCGTTGAGCATGGCGGTCAGCAACGGGTGGCTTTCTGCCTGGCTGCAAACGAGTGTTATCTTTGCCGCTGATGCGTTAAGGTGGCGGCCAATGATTTGATAAAGGACAAAGTATCATCATGGGCCGCCATTTCACTCAAGACCCCGAATTTGATCCCCTCGCAGATGAATTTGACCATGCGCCTCCACACGGTGCCGCAGCCAAGCGCGACGATGAGTTTGCCCGCCTGCTTGAACAAACGGAAACCCGCTCATTTGAACGATTGAAAGTCGGACAGAAGATTGACGCTAAGGTTCTCACCGTTGGTGAGTCCGAAGTGTTTATGGATGTCGGTCAGAGGGCAGAAGGTGTCATCAGCGTCGAAGAATTTTCGGTGGAAGAACGATCAGCTCTTAAGCCTGGTGACACAGTAACGCTCTATGTAGCGTCGGTGGCCGGCGGAGCGGTTGAGTTAACCAAGTCACTGAGTGCGCGTCAGACCACAATCGACACGCTTCAGCAGGCCTTTGAGACTGGTCTGCCAGTTGAAGGCAAGGTCAGCGGCGAAAATAAAGGTGGCTATACCGTCGATCTTCCGGGGTTGAAAGGATTCGTTCCATTCTCCCAGATGGATGTTGGCCCCCGGCGTCCGTCATCCGAGTACATTGGCAAATCATTTCATTTCCGGGTCACTAGGATTCATGGTCGCGAAGCGGTTTTGTCGCGGGCAGCCATTTTACGCGAGTCGCAGGAGGCCGAAAGGTCGAAACTGCTGGCGAGTATTGCTGTTGATCAGATCATGCCGGCGAAGGTCGTCGGAATTGAGTCCTTTGGGGCTTTTGTGGACCTTGGGGGAGGATTGACAGCCCTGGTCCCGCAGTCGGAAGTCAGTTGGCGACGTGTGCTCAATATGCGTGAGGTGATTGCGCTTGGCGATCAGGTGCACGTGAAGATCATCAGAATTGAAAACCCTCCGGGGACACCGAAGCCACGGATTGCCGCCAGCATCAAGCAGGCCGAGGGCGATCCGTTCAGCACGGAGGTCGACAAGCTGCATGTGAATCAGACGCTTGAGGGCACAGTAACGCGTCTGATGACCTTTGGCGCGTTTGTTGAAATCGGGCCTGGCGTAGAGGGCCTTGTTCATATTTCGGAGATGTCTGCTAAGCGTCGCATCATTCAACCGGGCGAAGTGGTGAAAGTCGGCGACAAAATACAGGTGCTGATCACTGCAATAGACCGGATCGGCAAGCGCATCAGTCTGTCGATGAAAGCGCTGCAGGACGACGTGCTCGACGCGGAAACCAAAGCCAAATACCTGCGACAAAAAGAATCTGAGGACGAACATCGCGGTGTAGAATTCAAAGCGCCTTCGGGAGCAAATTCCGCCTTTGGCGATGCTTTTGCACGAGCTCAACAGAAGACAAAACCGCGAACCCTTAAATGATCGGCAAGCCATTTCTTGTCATCAGCAGACCGGGATTTGCGGATGAGCTTGCTGCTGAGCTCAAAGCGCGATGGCGTCTGGACGCAGAAGTTCCCGACAAATATTCGGTTTTGTTGCCGGAGTCCTCGAAATTACCTGCGCTTGTCGACACCGTCTTTGCGAGACAGGTCTTGCCGCGGGTTTTGTCTCTTTCCGGCATGACACCAGCGGAAGCCTCGTCGGCCATTGCCGCACACCTTGAGAAACTCAGTAAACGGGCCAACCGGCAGAGCGGTCGCTGGACCCTGCATGTATTCGCTGCCGATGACAATGAAGCGGGGAAATTCGCTGCAAAACTTGCGAAGCCTATATTGAAAGCGGTGACCAGCAGGATCGGCGCATTCGCCAAGCGCTATGTTGACCCTGAGACGATCAGCGCCGAGCCGCAGCAGTCGGATGTCATTGTACAGGTCTTTGTAACCAGCTCTCTGGTGATTTGGGTCTCTGTTGCGAGCCTCGCTGCGGGAATTTCACCCCATCCGGGAGGGAACCTCCGTATGCGGGACGTGAAAGGCGCTCCTTCCCGTAGCGCCAGAAAACTGGAAGAAGCGTTCGTGGTCATGGGTAGGAGTCCGGTTGCCGGTGAAACTGCAGTGGACCTGGGAGCCGCTCCCGGCGGATGGTCGCTTTGTCTGGCGAAGAGAGGGGCTGCGGTTATTGCCGTCGATCACGCGGAACTGGATTTGAAAGGAGCTGGGAAACTGACCGGAAGCGTCACGCATCTGCGTGACAACGGACTGAAGTATCTGCCAGAAAAGAAAGTCACCTGGCTTTGTTGCGATATGGTCCTTCCAGCGAGCGAAACCTTGAGAGTGTTGAAGAAATGGCTGCAAGCTGATTTGATGACGGCTTTTGTGGTCAACGTGAAGCTTCCGCGGCAGAGGTCATGGGCTCAAGTGGAAAGCGCACTGCAGCTTTTGCAGCCATTCGAAGCGAGCTGGGCTCTGCTCAAAGCCCGCCATCTTTACCATGATCGTCATGAAATCACGCTGATGGGGATCAAGCGAATTCCACAGGGATAATTCACGTTACTTGTCGTTTCCATTACCTGCCCCTGGTCGCCCGCGATTCAGGTCGACCGAGCGTCCTTCCGAAAACGAGTGGTGCCATTAAAAGTCAATATTCGACTGGTTTCGTCAACCTGGAGGACATGGCCATTAATACCGAACAACCTAAACTTGAATTAGCCAAGGCTGCGCCAGTTTCGGTACCGGACCAAAAAGCCCAGTACTCGGTATTCTGGTCACTGACCTTATTTTGCAGCCTCGTTGTTACATTGTTGTTTGTCCCGGTTCTGCTCGCCTTTCAATCCAGTGTTGGCGAGGCCGTGACGTTTGCAGCAATTGCCGATGTTGTCGTCTCATTGCTTTTTCTCGCAGACTCCAAATTGTTGCGGGCGAGGGTGGCTGATGCGGACGACAGAAAGATACTACTGCCTGGACGCTGGCAGGAAGTCGTGTCGACCATGCCATTGTTCCTGCTGGCAATGCCACTGCCGGTACCAAGTTGGTTAAGTGCGGCGCTGCTCCTGAGTCATTCAGCAAGGCTGCCGGCCGTCATCAGAGCATTCTCATGGCATGAGAAAAAAGCACTTTTGAACAAGCGTATTAAATTTGTGGTGCTTTTGATGGGAGCCATGACTTTTGTTCACTGGGTTGGCTGTGTTTACATTGCTTTATGGCCGGTGCAGGAGGCCAATGCCGTCACGCGTTACATCACCGCTCTTTACTATACAGTCACGACTCTGACCACGGTTGGTTATGGCGATATTACGCCGCAATCAAATGTGACCAGGGTCTTCGCGATGTTTCTGATGCTTATGGGCGCAGCGGGCTACGGATTCCTGATCTCACAGATGTCGCAGTACCTTGTCACCAGAGATCTCAGGAAGGAAGATGAAAAAAATCGGCAGGAAAAACTCGACTCGATGTTCAGGCACTATCTGATTCCAGCGCAATTGCGCACCCAGGCGATGTCCTATTTTATGCATGCATCCCAGAGGCGTGCCAACGATGAGGAACATAAACTTTTGGACACCTTCCCGAAAGGGCTCAAGGACGAGATTCAGGTTTACATGAACATCAAACCGTTGTCACATGTGTCTCTTTTCGCTGGATGTTCCACCGCCTGCCTTGCGGATGCGTCCCATCGTCTGGAACAGGTGTCGGTCGGGCCGGGTGAAACCATCGTACATGCTGGGGAAACGGGCGACGAAATGTACATTTTGAGCTTCGGAAGAGTTTTGGTCCATGTAGGGGACAAACATATCACCGAGCTGAAGGATGGAAGTTGCTTCGGCGAGATGTCGCTGATCCGCGACGAAAAACGGGGAGCTTCCGTCACGGCGTTAAGCTATTGCGACCTTTTCAAGCTGGAGCGGGTGCAGTTCCAGGAGTTGCTGAAGCGACACGCCGACCTGAGATCGAGTGTCGATGCAATCGTGAATGCGCGGCTAAAAAAATCAGCCTAGGTGGAGTTAGAGTCATGGCAGTGGAGAGAAAGTCCTTCGTTCGGGCTTTAATGGTGACGGTGAGTGTGTCCATCGCTTTGGTCACATCTTGCCGCACAACAAAAGTTGGGGAATCAGGCCTGCTTGATTCTGCTACACAGTCCTATACACCGGAAGAAAGCTATAAAAAAAGCGAAGCTAATTTATTCAACGAATCACTTAACCGGCTGGATATTTTAATGCATGGTGATACCTGGAATAAAATGGTGACTCACCGCAACCAAAATGGGTATGCCTGCGAGGACGAAGCGCCGTATGGTCACATTAAAGAAATAACTTTCACCAACGGCAAAACTGGCGAGTCCGTTAAGATGAACAATGCGGGGATCCGTGTGAAAGGTAACACTTCTTGTGATGAACCCGTCGATTTGAAGGGGTTTAAAATCAAATTCAATGTTACCGACACCTTTATCCGTAACGAAAACGATGAAGAGGTCTGGCGCATCCAGAATGTCTATGAAGAATGGGGAAAACGACTCGAATATCCGGAACAAACGATCAAGACGATTAAAAAGCAAAGTCTGTACGGGCTCAAGTCAATCGGTCTGCGTCGTGGCGGTAACGATATGACTCGCCTTCGCGACGGACTCTCGTCTGACGTGTTCGAATACGCTGGAGAGCTTGCTCGGAACAGCAGGCAGCCGGGAGGACCGGTTCGTGGCGGCGCAGTTTATCGGGGCGGACTTGTTCATGTCAGAATCCACAATGGCTTCGGAGCTATGGTGGAGGGGGTTTACGGCTTGGTCGAACTCATTGATGACAATTTGATTGAGTCGCATTTCGGCGAAGGTGCAGCAAATCATTTGTTCAAGATCAAAGAGGCTAAGGGAACTTTTCTGGACGCGGATATGCCATCAGATCGTGGACGGCTTCTGCGATGGTACGAGCCAGAGATAATCGATGGCGATGGGTACAAGAGCGATAAAGAGTATCACGTTAAGATGAATTTGTGCCGGGAGAGAAAAATCAAGCAGTCAGCCTGCGATAAGCTCGAAGCTCAACGGCAAAAGGCCGAAGAAGTACTTCGCGGATTTAAAGCGCAGCTAAGTCAGGCCATGGCGATTACAGATATAAATGAAAGAAGGACGAAGCTCAGCGGGTTTCTCGATATTGACAACATTTTAAGCTACGCCGTTAGTGCGAATCTCACCGGTCATTGGGATAGCATGATTGGTGCGATGAGTAATAACGATTACCTGTTTAACAATAAGCAAACCGGCAAGTGGGGAATTATCGCCTGGGATCTGGACAACACGTTTGGTGCCGGTAGCCAGTCCTATCCGTGGATGGCGGCTATTAACGAATTTGGTGTCAATTTGAAGTACCGTCCCATTTTTCAGGCGGTGCTGGGCAGCTTTCCGGAAGAATACAAGAAGAGAGTCAGCGAATATCTTGATGGTGTATATCAATTTGACCGGATAAACGAGCGGATCGCACGACGTCGTGACCTGGTAGCACCGGGTAGTATGGATGATATGTATCAGATGTTATTTAAGTTTAAGAATCACCGCTGGGGCAACGCCTGGTGTAACCTCAATCGCAATGACTACCGGTCTAAAGTTCGCATCCGCGACGGCTGGCCTGTGATTGATCAAAACGGTGGGCGCACTGAGGCGCGTTGTGAATAAGTAAACCAGCGCAATTTTTACCGGGCTTATTTTGAGTACGAGACCCGGTCAATTTCCGCTGCTTTCCCCTGGCGGCTGATGCCGAATGTTTTCAGGATGATGTTTGCGCCGTTTATTTCCACCCGAGTGAATCCGATGGAACTGGCGGCGACGTTTTGCGACGGATCCACCTGGGGCCACGCCAGGGCACGGCGCAGATCCTGGTTACCCTGGGATGAAACCAGTTTGCTTTCGGGCATAGTGCCGCCCGAAGGGACGATCAGGTAGCCGACTCCCCGACCATCGGATGTTCCGTACTCCGCTCTCAAGTAAAAACTATCGTCGTCAGACCCCAGTGGCTTCATCCGTTGGTAGAGGTGTTCATGGCCGCCAAAATGCCAATCCAGTCTCCCATCGAATAAAAGCGCTGACTCCCGCATCTGGAATTGCTGCTGCCAGTGGCGTGCACCGGCGTTAAAGGGGGGAATATGCCAGTAGGCGAAGGACCATGTCGCCTCAGAAGAAAAATTTTGCTGGCGCATATTTAAGTGCTGGCGAAGCCAGCGATATTGGTCGCCATCTGTTTTCAGTTCATATGGTCGCTCGCTGTTCATCGCGAAGAAGGCCGCGGAACCGATGTCGAAGCGATAGTAAGATTTGCCCTCTGCTGTCCCGGGGTGAGAAAAATAGTAATTGAACGACTCATGGTTCGAACTGGAGGAGGTCCCGGGGGTGTCATGATTTCCCAGGGCTGGCATAACGACTTTGGAGGCGAACAGAGTCCGCGCCCGATCGAAAAAACTCCACCAGTCACCAGGGTGGTCGTTCCACGGCAGA
>Ga0154020_10001207_pt1 | contig 31991 bp, 25 predicted proteins | sample Klosneuvirus_201_FD_109709 | JGI IMG/M metagenome (GOLD analysis project Ga0154020, IMG submission 109709) | Active sludge microbial communities from wastewater, Klosterneuburg, Austria - Klosneuvirus_20160825_MG | ecosystem: Engineered > WWTP > Aerobic digester > Activated sludge | place...
AATTTATTGTTGTTGTCGACCCGAAATGCTAGGTCCGCTGGCGCGTGTCACGATAATTTGTCTGCCCGAAAGCTACTGTACTGTCCGAACGAGAAAAAGAAAATTGTCCGGGGGCGCATTGCTCATAACGTTTGGCGAATTTGCGCCGTTTTTTGCTTGTCCAAGTTATGCATTTGAGCGCTAACCCGCAAAAAATGGACGCGAATTTGCTGTTAGCACCAGTTATTTCTGTCCGATTGCGCTTACGTTTTTATAGTCACCGCTGTCGTGTCCTGTACTTACAAAAATTTTGTCGTGATGTTTTAAGAACAATTTACTGTCAAGATTATTTCTTATAATGTTGTCTAAGGTCAAAGCGCAATAACTTAAAGGAAGAATCCAGTCCAGAAAAGAATAGTCGTCACTGTCGGCTTTGATAATTTCGTCTATTTTGTTGAGAGTTTCAAAAGTAAAATATCTTTCTTCAGGCATGTAGGTCGGCTCAGTTGCCCACTCAATATCGTTTTCATCATAGTTGTCGCAACCCACCAAATAAATTGTGTATGATTCTTTGTCTTGGTCGTCAACAAACTTTGTAATACCAACCCAAAAAGCAATAATATTTTTGTCGAAGGGTTCGGTCTGAACAAGTTCTTCGAGCCAGTTTTTAATTTCAAGTTGCTCTGTCTCGAAGTCGAGATTACGTAAAGCTGTCCAGTAAGGCTTGTCTTTGATTTTTTGGTGAAAGTCAATGAGTTTATTCCAGCCGTCTTTAGTTGTCGGATGGGAATTAAATACTTGCTCAAAGTTGTCCCAAGTCTGGTCGTGTTTAAATTCCATGTCTGTCTAATAATTGGTGCTAACGGATTGCGGCTAACTGCCGTTTTTGCTTGTCCAAGTTACGCATTTGAGCGCAAACACGCAAAAATGGCAATTAGCCGCTGTTAGGTGACGTTGCTTATGTCCAAATGTTATACGTAATGGGTTTGAGCGTTTCCGCATTCCACTAAGTGCCAAATTGCCGAAGCTTAGCAACGGAATTTAAACGATGTGCGTCGGGGCAATTTGGAAGTAGGCTTGTGCGTTGGCGTTGCGGGATAACCAAACTAAGAAGCAAAGTCCGAAAATTTATTAGAACTTTAAACTGATGTCTGAGCGCAAGTTTTTATTCGAGTCTTTTTGTCTGGAAGAATAAATATTTTTTTAATGAAGATCTTTTTGTCCGCGAAGAAATTTGCGTCAGCGGGATTTGTCTAAAAGAATTGTTGTCTCGGAGGAGCCGCGCAGGCTTGTGTGTGGGCTCTGTCAGCAATGGCACCTAACGTATTGCGCACAGGCCTTGTGCCGCCGTCCGAATATTTAAATGTACAAATGTCCGCCGAAACTTACAAGACCCAAATGCGCGGCATAAGGCCTGTGCGCTGTTATAAGCTGTGCGCCCCGCACAGAGATCTCCAGGGTATTTCGTGACGAAATACCCACGGTTGGCTTAGAACGAATTTATAAGTGTTCGAACAGTACTGAAAAAGGGCTTTAGTTTTTTTGCGTGCGGTGGGGGTACTAATACACACACAGGCTGTTGGAGATTTTGCAAGCTTATTTGGCGCCACTATAAATTACAAACCATTGAAAGAAGCGCCAAATGTGCTTACAAAATGTGTGTTGGCCTACACACAGGTCTGTGCACACAGTATGGTAGGGTGATGTATTGCACCAGAAATTTTAATGGCGCTAATTTAAATTAATTGGCGCCGTTGAAGTAGGATTTGCCGAAGGCAATCTTCTTTTTGTCCCTCGTTAGCGGCAGGGCAGGTTATTCGTTATGGCGACCATTTTTTTATAAGAATGGAGGCCGGAGTGTAATGTGTTGATTATTAGAGTTATGTCTATTTTATACTAGTTTTAAAGATACTATATACTAGCTATAAACTAACTATTAAAATACGTATAAAATGGCTTTGAATAGGCTTTTTTGTTAACTTAGCCTAGGGGCAGCCCCAAAGCAGAAGTGCCATTGATTACACCGCAAGCACTTCGCTTCGGAGCTTAAAGAGAAAAAAACTGAGCAAGGCGACACAAGCCTGAAGTAGAAAGCGCAGGGACACACTCTAAAAGCGCTTTTGATTTATGGCTATTCAATAAAGGAGGAAACTATGGCAAAGCATAAAGGGGTAATTCGATTTACGGGAACAATTGATGGTTTAACTTACTATGAAAGCAAGTATGGTCCCTTGGTACGGAAAAAGGCTGGACCTAGCGCTGAACAGGTAAAGAAAGATCCGGCTTTTCAAAGACTCAGGGAAAATGGAAAGGAGTTTGGCAATTGCGGTAAGGCCACTAAAACCCTTAGAGCTGTGTTGATGCCTTTGCTTAAGGATGCAAGAGATTTCCAAGTTACTCCCCGGATTATAAAGTTAATGGCTGCTATCAAAAATCTGGATACACTATCTGCCAGAGGCGAAAGGAATGTGGGCAATGGAATAATGGCCCCTACTGCAAAGGACTTGATAAAAGGGTTTGATTTTAATGAGGCAGCACCACTGTACCGGATATTGAAGAAGCCTTACACCATAAACGCGGCAACGGGAGTAATAACTATCCCAGGCATGAAACCGAAGCAGGATTTGGATTACCCAAAAGGTGCAACTCACGCAAAAATAACTGGAGGCTGGGCAAGAATTGATTTTGCAGCTACGCCTGGAAAGGGTGAACTGATTCTTACTAACCAAGTGATTTTGCCGTTGAATGGGGTTTTGAATAATGTGGTGCTGACACCAGTTACTTTCCCGAGTGGAATAGGCAAGGATATTTTTGCACTACAGATTGTGTTTTTTCAGGAGGTGAATGGAGTGGAATACAGTTTGAAGAATGGGGAGCATAATGCAATGGGGATTATTGGGATTGGTTAGTGAATCCCAACGGTTACTGATTCCAAATCCTCTCCTTCGCTAAAGCTACGGAACCCAAGAAAGGCTTCGGTGAGTGAGACCCTCAACAGTTAAGCCGGCACTGATAAAAAATAAGCGCAACGGTATAAGACTTCAGGATGGTTTTTTACAACAATCATCTAGCTTGGCGACTGCTGCTGGATCTGCCTTAACAGCATCGGCGTCAAAGCCTAATTTGGAGATTTTTATACGAACTTGTTCTAAAGTGATTTTACGTTCGTCGTAGATTACAGTGATTGTGTTCGCTTTTGAATCGACACTGGTACTCTTAATTCCGTTCTCATTGTAAAGTTCTTTTAAAATTCTTCCGCCGCAGCTTTCGCATATTTTGCAATGATCGCAGTAAATGGTTGTTTTAATAACTGCAGTTTTTACTGATTTTGCATTTTGAGCATCCGCAGAACTCACAAATAGTAAGGCAAGAAGTATTGTGGTGGTTAAACGAGACAAATAGTTCTCCATGGTTTTTATTTTTGAGTTATAAAGTTACAAATTTAAGTTTAAAAGTATATTCTGTCTAAATTCCAACCCCAAAGCATTCTACTTTTATCTTCTGAATTCTTACTGCATTTAAAATTGCCAGCAAAGCCACCCCCACATCAGCAAATACTGCTTCCCATAGAGTGGCTACTCCGCCTGCACCTAGCGCAAGAACAATTATTTTAACCACAATTGCCATTGTAATATTTTGCCAAACAATTTTTCTTGTTAAGTTCCCGATTTTTATTGCAGATACAATTTTAGATGGCATATCATTTTGAATCACAACATCAGCTGTTTCGATTGTTGCATCGCTACCTAGTCCTCCCATAGCAATGCCTGCATCTGCAAGCGCAATTACAGGTGCATCGTTTACCCCATCACCTACAAAAGCAATCGTCCGTTTTTCGTTTTTTAAGGCTTGCACTTTGTTTACTTTATCTTCTGGTAATAAGTTACCAAATGCATTAACAATGTTCAATTCTTTAGACACTTTATCTACAACGCTTTGTTTATCACCCGAAAGCATTACTACTTTTAAGTTTAGTTTATGCATATCAGCAATGGCCTGTGGAGCATCTTCTTTTATTTCATCAGCAACAGTAATATATCCTGCATACTTATTGTTTACAGCAATAACAACTATACTTTCAACGATACTTTCTATTTCGGTATCGTAAGCTATATTAAATTTCCTGAGCAGTTTTGCATTCCCCGCCAATATCTGCTTTCCATTCACAACACCTTTTAAACCATGTCCTGCAATCTCTTCAACCTTTTCAACTGAAGCCTTGCTGTACGGCACGTGTTGTGCTAAGGCTATAGCAATGGGGTGGGTTGATTTGCTTTCAATACCTGCCGCCAAAGTCAAAAGCTCATTTTCTTCAACTCCAACTGCAACTATTTTTTGAACTTTAAAAACACCTTTGGTTAATGTTCCTGTTTTGTCCATAACTACAGTGTCAATTTTTGTCATTACATCTAAGTAGTTTGATCCTTTAAATAAAATTCCATTTCGTGAAGCCAAACCAATTCCTCCAAAGTACCCCAAAGGAATAGAAATAACCAAAGCACAAGGACAAGAGATGACAAGGAATACCAATGCTCTGTAAAGCCAATCGCTAAATATAAAGTCACTTACAAAGAGCGCAGGGAGCAAACAAATACCTATTGCCAAGAAGACAACAATTGGTGTATAGATCTTTGCAAATTTGGAAATGAATAATTGTGTAGGTGCTTTTCGTGCTGTTGCTTCTTGCACTAATTCTAATATTCTTGAGAGTTTGCTGTCTTGAAAAAGTGCCGTTACTTTTATTTCGGAAACAGTATTGAGGTTAATCATTCCAGCTAATACAGGTTCACCTTTTCGTATTGTATCCGGTTTACTTTCTCCAGTTAATGCAGCTGTATTAAAAGATGATGACTCAGATATGAGTTCTCCGTCTAATGCTACCTTTTCGCCCGGTTTCACTTGTATTATTTCTCCAATTTTTACTTCGCTTGGTGGTACTGTGCTTGTTGATACCTTTCTAATGACAGTTACCGTATCGGGACGGACATCTAACAAAGCTTTGATGCTTCGTTTCGCACGTTTAACAGCTGCCGACTGAAATAACTCCCCTACCGCATAAAACAGCATTACGGCAACACCTTCTGAATATTCTCCAATAAAAAATGCTCCAATGGTTGCAATGCCCATTAAAAAAAACTCCGAAAAGAATGCGCCTTTTGCGATGGAGTTTACAGCATCTTTTAATACTGGAATTCCAACAGGAAGATAAGCAACAATATACCAAAGGAGACGAACGTAGTTTTTAAAGAAATCCGGTTTAATAAAATTATCAAGTATAATTCCTGACATTAAAACAAAAAAACTAATTATTGCTGGTAAGTATTCTTTCCAGGCAGATTCTTCCTGGCGGCCGTGGTTATGCCCTTCATGGGAATGTTCTTCGGCCTTTGCGTAGATTTTATCTTCTAAGGTGCAGCAGGTCATTTTGCCATCTGCATCGTAAGTGTGTATATGGTTAGGATCGGAGTTAATCATTGTCTTGTCAATTGTTTATTAAGGATCCTTAAAAAAATTATCAGAACAGGTATAAGCAATACTACGTTTATTATTAATGTTCGTGTTCACCAGAATTTGTCATTTTTGCTAAAATAAAAAAAGCTCCCTTGGTTGCAACCTTTGCATTAGCGGGAATATCCTTAAGTACTGTTACTTCGCTATATCCTACATCAGTTGTCCCTTTCCGCACAGGAATGCGTTCGAAAGTAATATTACCATCCGGAGCTTTTACTGATTCATTGTGGGCGTGTCCATGTTCATCATGATTATCATGATCATCACTTCCCTTTTCATCATGGTGTTCAGCCTCACCATGGGCATCAGTTAGTATAAAAATGTAATCCTGACCTTGGTAGTTAACAATTGCATCTGTAGGAACAGCATCCACAGTGGCGTTTTCTAAACTAACTAGCGCTGTAATGCTCATGCCGTTGATCAAACCCGTTTTGTCACCTTCCACCATTGCGTGTACTGCTACAGCTTTTGTATTTTGTTCAAACGTATTGCTTATGGCATATACTTTTGCATCGTACTCCTTGCCGGGGTTATTTGTTAGGGTAAAGTGGATGGTTTGACCTTCCCTTAGTTTCCCCAGGTCCTTTTCATATATGAACAAGTCCAGGTGAAGCTGACTGTTATCAATAACCTCTGCAATAGCATAGTTTGCATCAACAAAGGTTCCAATGTTTACTGAGATGGCACTGATTGCCCCTGTTATTGGACTGATAATATTTATGAGTGTTTGAATATTATCGCTTGTTAGGGCTGATGGATTTATTCCCACCAATTCAAGCTGTTTGTAAAGGCTTGATTTGCGGGCCTTCAAGGTTTTTAGTTCAGCCTCGGTAATCTGAAGTGTTTTTAATGTACCAGCATTACCTGATTGCAACTCTTGCTGACGCTTGTATTCAATTTCAGCCAGGGTAAGCTTTGATGATGTACTCAAAAACTCTTCCTGCATGGAAATAAAGGATGTATTGGCTATGGTTGCTATCACTTGCCCTTTGGTTACGTTGTTTCCTGTTTGAACTAAAATAGATTTGACAACGCCGCCCATAAGTGCCGTTATCGTGGCTTTATTTTGGTTAGGCACGTTAAGTATTCCATTGGCTTTTAGTGAAGCTGTTAATTGTTTCTTCTCAATTGAGCCTAATTCCAGTTTAATTGACTTAACCTGTTCGGCAGTAAGTGAGGCAGTATTGCTGTTCTCGTGTTCATCGTGGTGTTCTTCTTCAGCATGATCCCCTGAAGATGCGTTTTTGCTTCCACAAGATGGTAACAAAAACATGGATAACAAAAGTGATAGGATTACTAAAATATTTTTCATGATTTGATTTTTATTTGTTGATTAGATAGTTGAGTGTAATTACTGATTGATTTACCTGATTGGTTGCGCTTAAATATCCAAGCCTGATTTCCGTATAAGTTTGAAGCGCCTGCAAATACTCAATATAGCCTATTGCGCCACTGTTAAAAGTCATTTGGGCAGTGTTTAAAATGGTATTCGCGTTGGACAATGCAGTAGATTTATAAAAGTCATACTGCAATACCGATTGTTTGTACTGCTGAATAGCACTTTCTAATTGCGATAGCATCATCAATTTTTGATTGTCAGCTTCTTTTTTCAAAGATACTTGCTGATACTTTATTGATTTTATTTTAGCAGTATTGCTAAAGACGCTTAATGGTATGGCGATTCCGGCATTAAATCCAGTGAAACGCTGGCTACGATCAAAGTAAATATCCTGGCCATTAATGGTTTGCACACCTGTGAGAGATTGGTTAAAATACCCAATTGAGAAATCTGGTAATACTTGAGCGGTCTCTAACTTTTTGTTTTTTTCAGCAATGACTGCTTGCTGATACATGTACTTTAGTGCAGGATTATTTGAAATTGCAGATGTGTCTCCCATCGATGAAAAAACCAGTGGCTCGGCAGAAGCCTCGCTGACAATAAAATCCTCTGGAGTATTGAGTAAAGCTCTTAAGGAAGAGTAGGTAGATACTAATTGGCTTTCGTTGTTTTGAAGCAGGAGACGAACTTGCCCTTGCTTTGTTTCTGCTGTGGTTTTCTCAAGCAGGTTAGATTCTCCTGTCTTGTATCTTAATGATGCTGCTTTTACAAAATCTGAATATGAGCTATCTAAAGTTTGGAGTTGCTTCTTGTTTTGTTGAAGGAATTGCAACTGATAAAAGAGCATCAATACTTGGGCTTTTGTTTCATTGACAGAGGCTTGTTGTTGGAATTTGGCACCCTCCAATTGAGCTTTGTACAATTTAGATTTTGATGTATAGTTCGTTGGAAACGGTATGTTTTGAGAAATACTGAATCCCAGATCCTGATTGATGCTATTGTACTGCCCATATTGCACATTGAGGTTTGTTTTGGGCAATTCAAAGACAGATCGTTTTAGCCGCTGTGACGATTCAACATTAGATTGCTGTGACTGAACTTTTAAGTTGTTCTTTAATGCAAGTGAAACAGCATCATCGGCACTTAATGTTGTAAGCGTTTGTGCCTTTACATTGGGAACTGTGAAAAGCATGCATAATAGGATAACGGAAGTTAGATTTAATTTCATTTTGGTTTTGACTGAAAAGAAATAGTACAAAAGTGGTAATACAAAGAGGGTAAGAAAAGTTGCAGTAGCCAGTCCACCGATAACAACTGTTGCAAGTGGTTTTTGAACTTCAGCGCCGGCCCCGTGTGAAAGTGCCATTGGAAGAAAACCGAGCGAAGCAACAGTGGCAGTCATCAGTACAGGCCTTAATCGTTCCCTCGTGCCTTGTTTAATTCTTTCTAATACATCTGTTATCCCGTCTTTGGCCAACTGATTAAATGTGCCTATTAATACAATGCCGTTTAAAACAGCAACACCAAAAAGGGCAATAAAACCAATGCCAGCTGAAATGCTAAAAGGCATGTCTCTTAGCAAAAGAGCACACACACCACCAATTGCACTCATGGGAATAGCTGTAAAAATCAATACGGCTTGTTTAATCGATTTAAATGTAAAATACAGTAACATAAATATGAGTGCCAAAGCTACGGGAACAGCGATCATAAGCCGTTTGGATGCCGCTTGTAAATTTTCAAAAGTTCCTCCGTAAGTAAAATAATATCCTTCCGGTAATTTCACCTCATCCATTTTGGTTTGTATGTCTTTCACAACGCTGGCAACATCGCGCCCTTTTACATTAAAGCCAACCACAATTCTGCGTTTACCGCCTTCACGGCTTATCTGGGCAGGTCCCAGCTCCATCTTTATTTCTGCAACCTGAGACAAGGGAATCTGAACACCATTACCCGCTGGAATATACAAATGGCCCACATCTTCTATATTTTCTCTGTGGGCACTGTCCAGGCGAACCACCAAATCGAACCTGCGTTCGTTCTCAAATACAACACCGGCACTTCCTCCTGCAAAAGCGGTACTCACCATGTGATTAATGTCTTCAATATTCAACCCATAATTGGCAATTTGCGCCCTGTTGTATTTAATCACTATCTGGGGTAATCCTTCAACCCTTTCTACCATTGGTTCTGTTGCCCCATCAACATTTTGTATAATTTTTGCGACTTTATTGGCGTAGATAAATAAAGAGTCCAGGTCTTCGCCGAATATTTTTACTGCAATATCTTGTCTTATGCCGGTCATCAGTTCGTTAAAGCGCATCTGAATGGGTTGATTCTTTTCAAAAAATACGCCAGGTATTACCTCCAGTTTTTCCAGGATTTCATCTGCTAATTCGTCATAAGTAATGTCTCGTTTCCATTCGTTTTGAGGTTTTAGTATTAACATCAAATCAGATGCTTCAGGTGGCATTGGATCGGTTGGAACCTCTGCTGAGCCCGTTTTTCCCACAACCATTTTTATTTCGTCAATCTCTTTTATTAATCGGCTGGCTTGCATACTGGTTTCAATGCTTTGTGACAACGATGTTCCTTGAGGAAGTATGCAATGAAAGGCAAAATCTCCTTCGGCTAAGGTTGGCATAAACTCGCCACCCATTTTTGAAAAGATAAATACTGAAAAAATGAACAATCCAATGGTTATTCCAATGAGTGTTTTTTTAAACTGCAATGCCCTATTCAATAGGGGGGAGTACATGTTTTGAAAGAAGTTCATCATTCTGTCACTCAGTGTCTTCTTCTGCGATAAGTTTTTTGGTAAAAACAAAGCGCACATCATTGGAATATAAGTCAATGAAAGTATCAGAGCACCAAAAATGGCAAAGCCCACTGTTTGCGCCATGGGCCTGAACATTTTGCCTTCAATACCTATAAGTGTAAGTATTGGGATGTAAACTATTAGAATGATAATCTCACCAAATGCGGCACTGCTTCGTATTTTTGAAGCTGATTTTAAAACTTCATCATCCATTTCGGTTTGAGTGAGTTTGCCAACAGTTTTTCTGAGCGCCAAATGATGCATGGTGGCTTCTACGATGATTACTGCGCCATCTACGATTAATCCGAAATCAATAGCTCCCAGGCTCATTAAATTGGCACTCACACCAAATACATTCATAAGCGCCAGGGCAAACAACATGGCCAAAGGAATTGCTGAAGCTACTATCAACCCAGCACGGAGGTTTCCTAAAAACAGTACCAATACAAATATAACGATCAATGCACCTTCGATTAAATTGGTTTCAACAGTTGAAATGGCACGATTGACTAAGTCTGTCCTGTCCAAAAAGGGTTCTATGATTACATCTTTAGGTAGTGATTTTTGAATTGTTGGTAGTTTTTCTTTGATGCGCCCAACAACATCTGCGCTATTCGCGCCTTTCAACATCATAATTACTCCGCCAACCACATCTTTTTCACCATTGTAGGTCATGGCTCCGTATCGAACAGCGCTACCGAAGCGGACTTCAGCTACATCTTTTATTAAAATGGGAATACCATTGGGGTTATTTTTTACAACAATGTTTTTTATATCATCGAAAGAACTCACCAAACCAATGCCGCGAATAAAATAGGCATTTGGTTTTTTATCTATGTATGCACCTCCTGTGTTTTCATTGTTCTTCTCCAGCGCAGTAAAAATGTCGGTGATGGTAACGTTCATTGCCAATAATTTGTTGGGATTTATGGCTACCTCGTATTGTTTTAATTGACCACCAAAGCTGTTTACTTCGGCAATTCCCGGTGTGCCATATAATTGGCGAGCAACAATCCAATCCTGCATTGTTCTGAGATCCATTGCAGAATATTTATTCTCACTTCCTTTTTTTGGGTGAATGATGTATTGGTAAACCTCACCTAAGCCTGTGCTAACTGGTGCTAATTCAGGCGAGCCCACACCTTTTGGTATTTTGGATTCGGCTTCTTTTAAACGTTCGTTAATGAGCTGACGGGCAAAGTATATATCTACTTTATCGGCAAATACAACTGTAATAACGGATAATCCAAAGCGAGAGATGCTTCTTAATTCAACCAGGTCGGGTAAATTGGAGATGCTTCTTTCAATTGGGTAGGTTACCAACTGTTCTACCTCTTGCCCGGCTAATGTGGGGCAAACAGTAATAATCTGTACCTGATTGTTGGTGATATCTGGCACTGCATCAATTGGTAATTTTGTGGCGCTCCAGGTTCCCCAAACAATAAGGACCAGTGTCATCAGACCAATGATGAATTTATTTTTAATGCTGAACGCAATTATTTTATCTAACATGCTAAACGGTTTTTTGGAATAAGTAATCAACTTCCTGCAATGCAACGGCATAACAGAAAGGGATGAGGGCCCTCAAAAAAAGGGACATCTTAATTCATTAACCGAGTTTAGGAGGTTGCCATACTGGAATGATGGCCGAGGCAGTAGCAGATTCAGGATGAATCGTGAATACAGTATTGATTATTGCTATCTGATTTTGAAAAGGCTGAAAAGAGGTTACAACGAAATGTGTTGCGCAACATGAACAGACACAAAATGGGGTACACATTTCATCTTCGTGGTCACCTACGATTTGAGTGATTAGTTGGTGACTTGTTTCATTACAATCGGCGCTATCACTACAAGTGACAATAGCCAATGATAAGAAGTAGAATGCGAACAATATGTAAATCGCTTTTTTCAAGTGCACAAATATAGGAATTTCTGGTTTAAGTAATATATAGGTGATTTATATAGACTTATTAAGGTTTTTATGCCAGGAATTTTGGTTACGTTGCATATCAGGAGCAGTACTAAAGTGACTAATTTTTGTAAACTCGGTCTTCGTTGCCTTATTATCAGGGTGTTTTGGCGTATTGTTCAATTACCCATTTGAATGAAATTTCCAATCAATTTGAGGTGGTGAAAAATCTATAAGACAATCCAGTGGTTAACTGGTGTTGAGAGCCGATTTGGGTACCGTTTAAATATTGGTAGAGCGGTGTTTCGTACATAACAAAAATAATCCACCTGTTTATGCTGTAGCTAATTTGGGGAGCCACAAAAACCTTTCGACTGCCAGTTGAGTACACATCAATATTGTATAAAGCCAGCATATCGACATTCTTATCGTATTTCATTTTAGTGACCAATTCTGCGCGAACCTGCAAAGTCACAAAAATTTCTTTAAAGACTGTTTGGCTTGCGAATAATCCGAGGCTGAAATAATCGCCAAACTTCTGTCCGAGAGGATTCCACCCTTTTCTTATGTATAGTAGGTTCGTAAACGCTCTGAATTTCTTTTCGGTGTATCCACGAAAGAAAAAGCCGTAAAAAATGAAATCGTTTGAGCCGCTTGTTGGCTGGACGGTCGGTGGTGAGGTAGTATAGTATTTGGCGTTTGTCCTTGGATCTCTGTAGACCACTGTAGAATCTTTGAACTTACCAATAGGTATTTTTAAACCCATTCCAATAGTGAATTCGGTTTTGGTCTTTTCGGTATTACGCGTAAATAAGTTGTATCTTGGAAACAGAATAAGATCCGCAAACCCTCCCGATTTAACAGTGTCATTTCTTTCAGGCCCATATTGCGTTTTATTGATAAAATAGCCAGATTCAATAGACATGGTGAGTTTTTCAGTTACACCATAGGCTATTCGACCATAGAGATAATTGCTATTAAGATTATCGAACAGAGAAACCGTATCCTTATCTCCAACAAGAAATTTATCCGTACTGAGGTATTGGTAATTTATGGCAAATTCAAGCTGCCTTTCTTGCAGTACACCTTGGGAAGCACCACCTGCAATCGGGCTCCCGCTACCACCAGAACAGCAGCCTTGCGAGTGAAGTCTCACTGATAAACCTGATAAAACTATAAAAACGGCAATCCGCATATTTTATAAAAAAAGACCAACAGAGAATGTTGGCCTTGACTATTTCTGTTTCGAGCTGATTTTAGTGGGCCACAACTAATTTTTCCTGAATTTTTTTACCATCAATAATGGCGCTGATGAAATAAGTGCCATTAGCCCATTCAGATGAATCGATTGTATATTTGTGTATCCCAGGAGACAACTGCACATTTATCTCTTTCGCAACAACTTGACCTATCTCATTGAACACTTCAATCTTAACGTCTGAGGCATGTGAAAGTGATAAATTAATCTCGGTGGAGCTGCTTGACGGGTTAGGAGAGATGTCAAACTTAACGCCTGGAATTGAATTTTTTGATATGCCAGTAGGCGCAGCCAAAGCAGCCGCTATGCCCCCTTTGATACCATTTGCATTAAGAGCGGGTGCATTCTGATTGTAATAAACTTTTTTATCTCGGCCTATAACAACGACTTTTGGCATGCCTGCTGCCCCATAGGGAGACATGCTCACAGCTGTGTTTGTCATGACAAACGCATCAGTTATACCGTTTGTGCTGGCCCAACTTGTAAGTGTAGCACAATTTGTATTTGCCACGTCATCTGCTAGATAATAAACCACCATGCCAGGATTATTAACAAGTGCGTTCTGAACTTCTGTTTGCGCTGACAAAGCACCATTTATACAACTGACACAAGGCATGACCCAGATAATTACAGCGACCTTTCCAGCATCGAGATCATTAAAAAGTTCGTGACTATTGCCTGAACAATCCGTAACTGTCCAGTTGGTTGCTGTTTGCCCTAATATTTTCGAGAGATAAACAAACAGAATTAGTGTAATAATATTTTTCATGGTTTTTTAATTAGTTGCAGGACGATTGTACTGGCAGCACTGGTGTAAATTGTTATAGTTTTCATCAGAAGCAGTGGCATATTGATTGTCATAACCCACATTTGCTACTTTTTGCCCTATTTCTTTTATAGTGATTTTTTTTGGATCGTATTTCACTTCCAGCATCTGCCCCTTAATGTCATATTTTCTAAAAACAATACCATCGTTTTCTTTCAGGCAATTTTCTATTTTGTTCTTACACATGCCACAATTGCCGTAAACCTTGAATGTTTCTTTTTTAAGGTTAGTGGTTTGCGCACCCAGCGTAAGTATAGCGAAGTTAGCAGCAATTAGTAGTGCTTTGAAATTCATGGTTTGACTAGTTTTTGAATGAATGTGGATTCCTTTGATAAAATCTCCAGGAGATATACTCCCGAATTAATGTTTGTAAGATCTAGTGTGGTTGTCTCAGATTGTACTGAATTAGAATAAACAATTTTACCTGTTAGATCTTTTAAGGTTATCTTTTCAATTACCTGTTCGGCCTGGATAGTTAGATGATTTGCTGCTGGAATTGGATAAACCAAATAATGAGAACTCGGACTAATCTCTTTCAAACCTACCGCTCCACTAGTCGAAGCCGTCATTTTGACTGTATCCGTTACAATGGGCAAACCTTTTTGATATATTTTGAACGATGCTGTTGAAATACCTGGATTAACTGAATCTGTTTTGAATGCAAGCGTAACATCCGTTGTTGAAAATGGCTGAACATCCACTGTAACAGTATCATCTGCGGGACTGTGGCACTGAATATAACAATAACACAATGTCCAATAAGGTGCAATACTTTTCTCATATCTGTCAATGAAGACCTGGATTGATGCACTACTTGAATTTGAAAATGTGATCGTACTCGTAATAAGATCGCCAGGGACACCGTTCATAGGCCCTTGATTCCCATTAATATAACTTTGGATTTTATAAGTATATGATTGAGCGGCTGCACCTAATGTCAATAATGTAAAAAGTAAAGTTGCTTTCATTATTATGATGCCAATTAATTAAATCAAATTTAACCATTAATTGTTTTATACGCAAATGATTATTAATAACTCGCTGATAGCCGTTGACTTAAAATTAGCATATCTCTTAAATGAAGATGCTCTAAAAATCCTAAAGCATTAAGATAGACAAAAAAGCAAATTGATTATCTTGAGAATCCTAAAATGAAATTTTCCAAGATTCCGGATTAAGGTTTGTTTAAGTGCGTATTCTATCTTTGGAAAAGGCTGAGCGTTTATTGAAATGCTATTAACCATTTTAAAATATAAACGCGCTCATGCCTGTAATAAGATAAACAAAATTGCAGATGCGATTTGGACTGTAAGCTGTATTTAACGCAAAAGAATTTTACGGGAAGCTATATGATTTGAGGATTTTATTTCTACAAAATACAGACCTCTATTCCATGCACTTGTTTCAATCTGAATTTCTGATGAAGCTAAACTACAATTATATATCTTTTGCCCTAATGAGTTGTATATTGATAATACGCTTTCTTTCACTTCTTTTTTTTGTTCAATGACAATAAAGTCGTCTGCTGGATTTGGATAAATTTTCATTGCAATGTCGGAGACTTCGCTTTCCTTTACCCCAACAGTGCTCGGATCAATTACTAAAAATGTTCCCATCATACCGTCGTCCTCGTGATGAAGTAAATGGCAATGATACATGTAAGGCACATGAGGATCTGCAAAGGTTGTGAACTTTGTAATAAATCTTACAGTGTCATCCGGTTGCACTAAAATTACATCCTTTAGACCCTGATACTGTGGAGGTGGAGGATTGCCGTTGATATCAACAACAAAAAATTCAATGTCATGAATGTGAAACGGATGGGCCACCAAGGTTTTATTTGTCAGTTTCCATATTTCGGTATTGTTTAAGTAAGTAATAATATTGATCGAGTCCATATGGAAAGGTGTGTTATTCATAAAGAAAGGACCATCTACCTTTCCCGCTTGTCCGCTCATAACTGTATCGGCGGAAAAGTGAATGTGTCTGGTGGCATCTACATTAGCAGTAGAAAGTGGTACTTTAGGTGTAAATGCCGTTGGGATTGTTGTAACAGGATTAGCCGTTTGTGCAACTACATCAAGACGCAAGATGTTAAAGTCAGCGCCATTTAAAGGATTCGAATAATATCCTTCACCTATCACTATCGATGCTGTTCCGACAGAGTCTGCGCCAATTATGCCACGCGGCAGTTCAGAAGCAAAGCTTTTAAGATATAATTGGCTACCGACTGTATAAGTGGTTAAGTCAACCAAAATTTCTGCTCTTTCACCGGTAGATAAACGGACTCTACTTGTTGGATGGGGCTGAGATAATAAACCACCATCGCTTCCAATAAGATAAAAGTTAGAATTGTCGGACAATCCAAAATTGTAAGTGCGGTCAGCAGAAGCGTTTAATAAACGGAGCCTTATAACCTGTTTTGGTACCTGGAGGAATGGGTCTAAAGTGCCATTTACCATAAGAATACTATCCTCATGAGTTGCAATGGCAAATTGATAGAATACATCAAAATTCTTAGATTGGACGATTAATGGGAAGTCATCGATTTTATACCGGCGTGGAAGCGTGTACGTTTTTTCAACACTGTCCCTAATAATAAGTAATCCTGCTAAGCCTTTAGAAATCTGCATTTCCGTCTTACCTTCTCCGTGTGGATGATACCAAAACGTTGATGCTTCGTTTCTGACTTTAAATGATGGACTCCAGGTTGTATTTGGCTGAATTATCTGATGAGGCCCGCCATCATTCTGTGGAGAAACGTGTAAGCCATGCCAATGTACTGTAGTAGCCTGGTTTAAGGTATTCTTAACGTTGAGCGTTACACTGTCATCTTTGTTTAAAAAAATTGTCGGCCCTAAGAAGTTTCCATTGTAACCATAAGTTGGGGTGTTGTTCGTTCCAAAAAACTGCTTGGTACTGCTCTGCACAGTAAGTGTTATGGATGTTCCGTTTAGCGTGTCGGGAATATACAATGGATTTTGACCATTGGCTGTTGTAAAGTAAAGACAAAGTAAAAAAGGAACAACTGTTCCCTTTTTAAGATAAAAAAAACTCATTGATGATTTTTTTGCTAGCATTAATGAACGACTGTTATTTTTTGGCTGACTGTCTGGTTATTTGCTGATACTTTAACTAAATAGGTGCCGCTACTAATCTCAGACAGTGAAATTGTTTTTTTGTAAGTGCCATTAACTTGGGCTGTTTCAACACGCTTGACCAATTTTCCGTTTAAATCATACACAGTGATTATAACATCTGCGCTTTGTTTGAGACTGAAGGAAATGACAATATCACTATTCGCCGGGTTCGGATAAACTGATAGTCCATCAATTTTTGAAGCATTAGTGCTTATTCCAACAGTTGTACCTGTATTTAAGCTGTTGAGATAAGTCCTGATATCGGCTGCCATAATAGTCGTATCATTTGTATTAAACCCGATATAAGGAGACCCCAATACGCTATGCGTAGTTTTTCCAGCAAGAATTACAATCGTAGGCATGCCCATGCCACCGTAATAGGCTACCTGGGTTGCCCCTGAATCCATGGGTATGGCGCTAAATCCATTTGATGTTACCCAGTTATTGACGGTGGCTTGGGAATATGTATTATTAAACGCTATTGCATAAGAAATAATTTTACCGGGATATTGTGCGAGCAAATTGCTTTTCATGCTTTCGAGCTTCAGGCCAGCAGCCGGGCACGGGGCGCAGTTAATCATGAAGTATTCTATTATGACTGCGTTACCGGCAGCCAAGTCGCCAAATAAGTGCCTTTGTATTCCATTACAATCCTTCCTGTTAAAGTCCATCGGAGTTGTTTGTGCAAAGCTGTCACCAAAAAGAGCAGCAAGACACAAGATCGAAGTAGCCAAGTAAGTTTTCATGTTATTTTTCTAAAATTATTTTGTTTGTATAGAGTTTATTGTCGGTGTACACCTTTACTACATAAGCGCCTTCACAACAGTTTTCGGGCAGTCTTATTCTCTCCATATTGTGACCCGGTACGAAGCGCACTTCTTTTTCAAGAATTAGTTTGCCGGTAATTTCATATAGCATTATCTTTCCTTTCTGCTCTTTATATGAACTAAAATTAATGGACAAATTCTGAGAATTACTTTCCTGGTATGCGCGCAGACTATTTTGCAAGGCAAATTGTTTGATGCCTGTAACTACGGTAGTATCAATGCTTGTAGTATCTACTACCGGCCTGATCTGGAAATGTGAAAGAAAGAGCTGATCCCCGGTATTGAGGCCATTATTATTTGTACAATTGGTGGTGTACCAGAATGTAATTGTACCCACATTGGTGGAAGGTGCGGTCCATCTCATTTTCCATTGGATAGTTCCAGGTGTCGATGTGGTTGTCCCCGCAGTTTTATGAGTCATCGAGAACCTAGTATCACCTGGACTTGCAAGGTGATTGATTTTTTGTGTACGAGTAGTTTCGATGGCGGTGAAAGTGCCGATATTGGTGTTGGTAGAATCTTTAAGGGCCACTAATTCAAAACCGAATTTCTGAATTGCAGCCTTAGATACCTGAAGCGTAAGCGTGTAGTTGTTACCGGGAGTGTAAGTTGTGTCGATGCTGGTGAACAAAAGGGTGTTAACTACACCTGTATCTTGAGTTACAGTGGCGGTTACGTGACAGCCTGATTGTGCGCAGGTAAGATCTCCAGGCGCTCCGGTGCTACCTGGATGCGCCCCAGAAGTCTTATAAACCGAATAACTGGCTAATACCAAGGTACTAATCATAACCGCAAGTATGTATATTGTTTTATTTTTCATTTCTGATTGGCGGGTTTAAATGAGTATTTGACAGTATAAACTTTATCTCCTTTGTCCGACATGTCGTCGTTACCAGAAACAGCCGCAAGGTAAAAGGTAACACCCTTTTTTACATTTGAAGGCGCTGTCCAGTTAACAATCCATTCCCCGCAACCTTCATAAACAGCATCAGTGCCGTCAAAAGTGTAAGTTACATACTTTCTGTTTTTCAACTCGTACAAATTTGAAACGATCTGTGTTCTTGCGGAGTCGGTTATTTGAAATGAACCCATATCCTTTAAAGACTGAGTTTCAAGTGCAAGAATTTGGAACCCAAACCGGTTTATTTTGGGGTCGGTTATTTTTACCTTAACCGGGTAAGTCTGTCCCGGTACAAACGTAGATTCATGGTTTCCGAACTCCAGGCTTAACTTGGCGGACCCGATGTTTGGCGTGGTATCGTCATGGCAACCGGAGGTTGCACATGTTTTTTCGCCGGGTGCGCCGGTATGCGAGGCCGGTGCTCCTGAACTTGATTTTCTTATTGTTGCAGACAAAAGAAAACCTGCAACTACAAGAGTACATAATGCAACAACTGTTCTTTTTTTCATTTTATTAAAAACTAAATAGTTTCTCTACATTTTTAAGGACTTATTGCAAATATAAATAATCACAATGGGATTTTACTTACACAATTTTATGGTTTTTTATGCGAGCAAAATAAGGAATACTATCTGCTAGTCTATCGCTTACACTTTTATGTTATGCTATGGCTTGCGTTCGTACTGACAACATTCGTGAAGGTTTGCATACGCTTCCTCGTCAGCCTTGTATTTTTCGGTGTCATAGCCAGAAGCTGCGATTTTCTTTTGAATATCATCCAGACTAAAAACTGTGCTATCGTAGTTGACTGAGATTTGTTTGGTTGTTCTATTCCAATCGGCAAGTGCAATCCCCGGTTCATTTAATGACCCCTCAATAGTTTCTTCGCACATTTCGCAATTACCCCATACTTTGAATGTAGATGTAGCGCTGTGTGCGAATTCTTTTCTTAATTGTTCCTTATTGTCTGAAGCAACTTCAATATCGCAGGACGCTAAAATTAAAATGCATGCAGCAAAAGTAAAATAATCAGTGGTTTTCATGATTGATTGTTTACGGTTTATAAAATTTATTTTACACCCAGTTAAGAGGTTTATAGATTTTATACAATCAAACGCGTATAGATCGGACAATCAAGAAAGTTGGAATGTTGGAGTACTCGGGAGGAGCTTTAGCCCGAATGCCGGATAATACTTCTATGACCGGGCTTTTATAAATGATTTGGCTAACCATGCCAAAATCAAAAAGAGGCGTGATTGGTTTTACAATGAACTGGAGTGAGCTAGAATTATGGTGGTCAAATGCCTTGATTAAAGTTGTTTTGTTGGCACAACAACCTTTGCTCTTCATTCTTTTTCCGCAGCAGGCTTCTTCCTTGTACTGGTTTATACCGATTGATTTTAACTTGCCTCCGCAAAAATGAAGGTTAAGAGCTAATCCGCTAGAAGAAGCAAGATAGAAAACCAAAAACAATATGAGTGACAGCCTTTTCAAGTGTATCAAATTTAAGAAAAAATTATCTAATTACCCAGTTAACATAATAGAATTGGCAGATACGAATGAAGATGTAGTTTGCGCCTTAGGAATGTTATGTTTTAAATTTGAAGACGTAAGCGAAAATGCGTTTATTAGCATAAGACATGCCAATCAAATATGTTAATATTCATTGGTTTGATTTTTTGATTATTGTTTATGTTAAAGTATACGAAGTTAAAGCCAGATTGGGCCTGCTTCAACTGTCAAGAAATAAAATATCACTACTGTGCAGATTGCCTCTTTATTTTTGCTCTGTATCCGGATGGGGTAATCCCTTCGGTTTTTTTGAACTGATTGGTAAGGTGTGCCGGACTGCTGTAGCCTAATTTATGAGACATTTCACTTAGTTTTAAATTACCCTGCTGAATCAGTTCTTTAATACGCTCAATTTTAAGTTGAATTAAGAATTTTTCAATTGTAATACCTTCAAGCTGCGAGAAAAGGCTGCTGAGGTAGTGGTATTCGTATGTCATTCGCGATGCAAGGTACTCACTCACTTTAAATTTTATGGCGAATGAATCTTCCGCGATAAGATTTTCAAGAAGGCTTTTAACCCTTGCGATGATCTTTGCGCGGTTATCCTCTATAATACCATAGCCTAGTTCGCTTAACTGTTCCTTTAACCTATTATAGTCTTGATTTGAAGGTTCCTGCCGTAGTACAATTTCCCCGCCCTGCCTAATTTCTTGAACAACGAGTTTATAAACATCAAAAGTGTCAAGCACCAATTGATGGCAGTTCCTGGAAACTATGTTCTTTACAAAAATGGTAAATGGCATTACTAATTGATTTAATTAACTGAATACTTGCGTGCAGCATAGGCTTAAAGGCCATAATTCAGATTAAATCAAATAAGTATTATACGAAATGCAATAAACAGGGGCGTGTTGACCAGAGGCGGTGAATGGCTTAACTCTGAAACTGAATAAAAAGGTAGTAGTTCTTTAACGAAAAGGGTTGAAAAATAGAGGTAGTAGCTAAAATTAATTTTTTTGAGACTTAATTGCTCATAGTTCTTTGTGTTATCGGTTTTGGCTTTAAACCATTTTGTTTCACTTTTGCAGCATCCTTTTTTGTGCTTGGTACCCGGTTTATAGCACTTACAGGCTTCTTCCTTTGAAATTGTAATACCCCACAATGAATTTGAGCTGCGTTTACCACAATAATGAGTGCCGTATACCACTCCAAGGGAAGTGAAAAAGAAGTAAATGGTGAATATAAGGATAAGCCTGTTTTTCACTTCTGTAAAGTAACGAATAAAAAAGCTAATCAGCTCTAAAAGATAAAATTATGTAAAGAAACTTTGATTTATACACACTGATTTCTGTAACTGAGTACTATAACCTGGTATCGATACTTTAACCTGGCATTTTTGACGATGCAGGTTAATCGAGTACTTTCTTTCTAAGTAGCAAGAGGTGCCAACTCCTTTCAATGCTTCAAATGTTATTAATTCGTTCACAAGCGGCTCTCCATTGGTTACGTCTGTTACAGATCACGAAAGGGTCGGATATTTTTGCGCATTAAGGCATATGAAGCTTATCCCAAAAATTAATAGTACGATTGTCTTTTTCATCTCTTTATTTTTAAGCCCGACAGAATATCTGTCGGGCTTTATTTTACTTTGGCTGTTTAACATAAATGAGGACAGGCACCGCAGATATTGCAGCGATCAGGGACGCCGCTCCAAATGCTACCTGGATGCTGGAGGTAATTTCTTCTTTGCTTGTTCCACTACCTAAGAAAGTTGTGGCAATGGCCACAATAATTGCAAGACCAATCGCAGAACCTACCTGATAACTGGTATTTGAAATTCCGGACGCTAATCCGGTTTCCTCGGGTTTCGCTCCTGACATTGACGCAATTGTACCCGGAATGTATGCCAAAGACATTCCAATTGCTGCCAGGATAGAAGCAGGAAGAACATCTGATAAAAATGAACCATTGGCATCAACTTGTGTGAACCAAATCAACGAACCTGTTAAGGTGACTAATCCTGCAAGCAAAGTTCTTTTAAATCCAAATCTGGCCACTAATTTTCCGGTGAATCCTACCATTAATACCATAATCACAATGGTCATGGGTAACAAAGCAAGTCCGCTATGAAATGCAGATAGCTGTAAAACCTGTTGGAGGTAAAGATTCAAATAAAACCAGAGTGGTATCCATGAGCCAGCCATTAACATCATGACGATGTTCCCTGCACTTAAATTCGGAGCTTTGAAAATAGAAAGTGGAAGTAAAGGGTTTTTTGAACGTTTTTGACGACTAATAAATATCCCAAACAAGATAAGAGATACAAGTATTGTAATTACTCTGGCAATTACTGTTTGTTCGGACGATACAATACCATAAACCAATAACACCAATGATGATGTAGCTATAAACGCACTCATAAGGTCCAGTTTACTTTTTTGTGTATTGCCTTCCAATAATAATGGCTTACTCAGTAACAATACAACTATTCCCAGGGGAATATTAATATAGAATACCCAAGGCCATGTTAAAGTTTCAGTAAGCAATCCGCCAAGAAATACTCCAGCTGACCCGCCTGCTGCTGCAGAAGCTCCCCAAAATCCAAAAGCTTTTCCCTGTTCCTTTGGATCAGTGAACATCGTCATGAGTAAAGTAAGTGCAGCAGGAGCAATCAAAGCTGAACCGGCTCCTTGCAGCGCTCGTCCAATGTTCATTGAAGCTTCAGACCATGCTAAACCAGCCAATAAGGAAGCAGCAGTTAAAATTCCGAAGCCCCACATAAATATTTTGCGCGGACCAAACATGTCTGATAATTTTCCGCCCAACAATAAAAGACCACCTAATAGTATTACATAAGCATTGAATATCCATTGGAGGCCTGATGATGAATATCCAAGGTCTTTTTGAATTGCAGGTAATGCCACACCAATAATAGACGTGTCCATAATTACCATAAATTGCGCAGTACATATCACCGCTAATGCTGCCCATCGCCTGGCGTATGGTACAGTGTGTTTAATTGTTGTTTCCATAGTTTTTAAATTTTATTCAAAATTACTTCCACTGGAGCGCCTGCGTTTTATAGTATAACCGGAACTCTTTATATCACTTTTGGCAATAAAAAAAGAGCCTAGCGGCTCTTATCTTTCTTTCATATGCAATGTGGATTTTAGAATGTACTGTCAAAGCCTGTTTTAAATATTTTAAACGCCATCGCCAGAACAACAATTCCAAACACTTTTTTAATTAATCCTAAGCTACCACATCCAATTTTCTTTTCTATCCATCCTGCTGTGCGTAAAACCAGGTATATTATGCCAATATTAATTGCCAGAGCGATAAGAATAACATATGTATCGTATATGGCGCGCAGTGATATAAGGGTGGTAAGTGTTCCGGCGCCTGCAAGCATTGGAAAAACCAAGGGCACAATGGATTTGGTTGAGGAAACACATTTCTCTTCTTTGGAAAAACTGATCCCCAGTATCATTTCCGTTGCAGAAAGGAACATTAATGTGCCACCCGCCAATGCGAAGGACGCAACATCTAATCCCAGCATTTTTAATAAACCTTCTCCAAAAAGAAAAAAAGAAAGCATTAGACCTCCCGCGACCAATGTAATCTTTAGCTTTTTTAAATCGCCTTCCTGTTTCTTGAGCTGAATGATGTATGGTAATGTTCCTACTGCGTCGATTACCGAAAATAGAACTAAGCCTACTGTTATTATATTATTCATGGTTAATATATTTTATTACCACAAAGTAACGGCTCTAAATTCCTGCCATGAGTATATTATCGCTGGAATTGCTTATAACATTTTTGGGATTGGCCTGAGCCCGATAATCTGACGGCGTGGTGCCTGTAAGATCTTTGAACTGCTTTGATAAATGATGAATACTGCTAAATCCAATTCTATACGCGATCTCTGTTATTGAGTGTTCCGATTCGCCAAGCATTTTCTTTACAAGCTCAATACGGTATGCTATGATGTAATTCTCTATCGTTGTATTTTCATGCGCTATAAATATGCTGCTGATTGTATCGTAGCTCATATGTAATTGGTCACTTAAAAGGTCAGAGAAACGCATTTTTGTTTCCAGCGGATCTGTGTGAGTATAGTAATTTCTTACAATAACCTTTACTTGCTCAACAACCCTGTTGTTTTTATTAATGCTTAATGTAAATCCCAGAGAACTTATAATTTTTAAAAATTTACTGTCATTAAAATTATCGGACTGAAAACTGATACCAACTTTTCCTAGGCTCACATCGTCAACTTTCACATGATGCTGTTCGAGCTCATATTGCAGAATTGTAATACAACGTTGACAAACCATGCCTTTTACTGTGTAAGTTTTACTTGCATTCATAATGATGTTTTTTATTAATACAAAACTATTTGACAGTTAAAAAATAGGTTTACATAATTTTGGAAGGGGTTTATATAATCTTTTTGGTTCTAATAGGTAATGGTTAACCCTGCACCAAATCCCATATCACTGTCGTAATGGCTCGATAAGGAAATGTATTTGGTGAGGATGTAACGTAAACCCGCACTGTATTCAAGGTCGGTATTAAAGGTTCCCCATGCTCTTAGCCTGGCGGTCAGGGGAATATCGTCGCGCGTAAGTGATAGCCGGAAATATCCTGTATGGTCAATTCTGGCATCAGCTACAATAAACCAAGGCATGGTGTATTGTAAGCCCAAACAAACTACTCCGCGGTCGTTTTTAGTATTAAATTGCCCAAAAATATTGGATTCTGTTACCGGGGTACTTCTGTAACGGTAGTCCCATCCGGTGTAGGTTAAAAGAAACTGATTTTTATCTATATAACGACCAAAGTGGCTCTCAGATTCGTATCCTTTCACATCATTTATTCCTAAGCGCCATTCAGTTTGTGCAAGCCAACGGGTATTCGCAAAAGCTATCTCGCCGTCACTGCCATTACTTTCTAAAGCGATATCTGCTGAGGAGTAAAATCGTTTATCATCTTTATAAACTTTTCGGAGTGCTCTTTTAGGATCGCCAATTTGCGTATTCATGGGTGTGTTTTCATAGGTAAATATTCTCCCCATCCCACTCATCATGTGGTAAAGAATATGACAATGGAAATACCAATCACCGGATTCAGTGTTGTAGAATTCAATGGTGTCAGTTTCCATTGGCATTATATCAAGAACGTTTTTAAGAGGGGAATAATCTCCCTGACCGTTGAGTACTCTAAAATAATGGCCGTGTAAATGCATTGGATGGCGCATCATCGAATTGTTTGTCATCACAATTCGTGTGATCTCTCCTTTTTTGATCAGTATCTTATCTGTTTCTGAAATCGTTTTATTGTTTACTGTCCACACGTAACGGTTCATGTTTCCTGTTAATTCAAAATTGAATGTCTTTATCGGAGCCTCTGGAAAGGTTGTTTTTGTTGGGGCTTTCAACATCGCATAGTTAAGAGTAACTATTTTTTGTTTTTCCTGGTTGTGCCCATGGTGTGCATGTTCGCTGTTGTCATTGGTATTAGAGGCTTTGCTAAGCTCGGGATACATCACCACATTCATGTCCATTTGCTGCAAGCTCATTTCCATTCCCATATCATCCATATTTCCACCCAGGGTCATCATTCCATTCATCATCTTCATCCCCTCGAAGTATTTTAAGGTACCAAGAGGTTCGGCAAACTGTTTTGTGCCATTTCCGATCCAAAGAGATACATGGCCCATGCGGTCTTCTGAGGCAGCTACAAATTCGTTTGATTTACCCTTCTCCGGAACTTCAACCAATACATCATAGGTTTCAGATACGCCAACTATCAGTCGGTCAACCTCTACGGGCTCTACATCTTCTCCGTCTGTTGCTATCACTGTTATCTTCCCACCTCCATAGGTCAGCCAAAAATAGGTTGATGAGCTGCCGTTGATCACTCTTAGTCTTACTTTCTGCCCTGGCTTCAGATTCTTTATATCTTCTTCTGTGGATCCATTCACAAAAAAACGTTCGTAATAAACATCACTCACATCCATGGCATGCATGCGTTTCAATTCATTCACGAATTTTGTTTTCAGGTAACCCTCCTTTACCGCTGCGGCATAATTTTGAGTTGCATTTTTCTTTATTCCGTACCAATCGGTGGCATTGTGTAATGATCTTTCTATCTGATGCGGATTTTCATCACTCCAGTCACTTAATAGAACTGTGTGTTCGGGAACCTTGCTAAGTTCCTTTTTATGAATTATAAAAGCCCCGTACATACCCACTTGTTCCTGTAACATTGTGTGCGAATGGTACCAATACGTTCCGCTCTGTTTTATCGGAAACTTATAAAGGTGGGTGGAATGTGGTTTTGTGGGAGCCGTTGTGAGATAAGGCACCCCATCTTGTTCATTCGGAAGTATCAACCCGTGCCAATGCACCGATGTTTCATGGTGCATGTTATTGTGTATATAAATTTCGGCTGTATCTCCTTCTGTAAATTCAAGTGTGGGCCCAGGAATCTTCCCGTTGATGGAAATTGCTTTCTTGCTTTTGCCAGTGTAATTTACGGTTGTATCATTTACATACAGATCGTATCGAACTAATCTTTGTGCTGTGAAATTCTGGGTCATCATGGTTAAAAAAACCATGATCCCCAGAAGTTTCCCGCTCATTCGTATGACGATGTAAATAGACATTTATTTTTGAAAAGAGGCTTTTGCACTGCGATCGTATTTGCAGCAATCCGGCAAATTGTCGTATGCGCCATTTGGTGCTGTATATTTTTCGTTATCATAACCGGCGTCAGCGACACTTTTAAGTATTTCATCAGCTGATGTTTTTTTAGGATCAAATTCAAGAACGAGCACTTTTGTATTCTTATCCCAGTCTGCTTTTGTCACTCCCTTTTTCATCGCGGCTTTCTCAATGGTTTTCTCGCACATACCGCAATTGCCCAAAACCTTGTAGCTTCCTTCCGGTTTGGTTTGGCTGTTTTGTGAGACAGCGGTTATTCCGGCCATCATTACTAATCCTGTGAGGATTGATTTTACTTTTGTTTTCATTGTTTTTGTTTTATGGGCTTTGCTCTGTTATAGTAGACTTTTAGCCCTGGTTTGTTTGTTTATTGGAATTATCGGATTTCTTCTGCTGCAAATCCCGCTTTGCTTACAGCTTCTATAATTTCATTTGCCCCGATGCCTTCAGCCTCAACGGTCAGTATCTTTTCGGGTGTAAATATGTCCACTTTCCATTTTTCAATGCCGGCATGGTTATTTAAGTGAGGTGTTACTCTGTTTATACAACCTGAACACTTGATATTTGATTTGAATTTTAAAGTTTTCATTGGTTTTAATTTTGAAACAAAGTTCACACAAACAGGGGTCGTTCACCTTATATAGTTATGGGGATGATTTATAAGACTTTTAGGTTTACAGTTTTCTTAGTTTCAACAGCAAGCTATTGCTTACCACGCTTACTGAACTAAGGGCCATGGCAGCACCGGCTATCATGGGGTTAAGAAGGAACCCGTTAACAGGGTAAAGCACACCTGCAGCCAATGGAATTCCGATCACATTATAGATAAATGCCCAGAAGAGATTTTGTTTAATTACACTTACCGTTTGTTTCGATAATCTGATCGCCTTCGGTATTAATGAGAGATCAGAGGATATAATAGTCATTTTAGCCACGTCAATGGCAATGTCCGATCCTTTACCCATCGCAATACTCACATCAGCTTGCGCCAGAGCTTGCGAATCATTTATACCATCCCCAACCATAGCTACAATTTTTCCTTGGCCTTGCAGCTCTTTAATGAATTCTGCTTTTTCCGCAGGAAGCACTTCAGCTCTGTATTGTGTAATTCCAACCTCTTTAGCCACCTTCTCTGCAGTTTTTGTATTGTCGCCTGTAAGCATGTACACTTCTATGCCTTGTTCATGGAATTCCTTAATGGCTTCTTTTGAAGTGGCCTTGATCTTATCGCTTATAGCAATAAGTGCAATGGCTTCATGATCGTCGGCAAACAGGATAACGGTTTTTGCTTCGTTAAGTAAAATATCAATATGCAGGTTAAGATTGTTAGATATTTTGATGCCATACTCCTGCATCAATTTTCTGTTCCCCACATAATAGTTCATTCCTCCGTTGTAAGCCACTACACCCATTCCTGTTATGCTTTCAAATTTGTCAAAGTGAATGTGTTTGTTCTCTTTCTTATTTTCTAAATAGTTTACTACAGCTTCAGCTAAAGGATGTTCTGATTTCTTCTCTATTGCGTGTAATACATTAATGTACTTTTGATGTTCTGTATCTTCTTTCCATATCAGATCCGTTACTTCCGGTTTTCCTTCGGTAATTGTTCCTGTTTTGTCAAGGATGATCGCGTCTATTTTTTTATTGCGCTCTAAACTTTCGGCATCTTTAATAAGTATCCCATGTTCCGCTCCTTTACCAATACCTACCATGATAGCGGTTGGGGTTGCTAAACCTAAAGCACAAGGACACGCAATAACTAATACAGTGATCATAGATAACAAAGCATGAGTAAGGTTGTTTTCTCCACCGAAAATCATCCACACAATGAATGTGAGGATTGCAATACCTATCACAATTGGCACAAATATTCCCGCGATCTTGTCAACCAATTTTTGTACAGGGGCTTTACTTCCTTGTGCTTCCTGTACCATTTTGATGATCTGGGCGAGAACTGTTTCTCCACCTACTTTTTGCGCTGTAATTTCTAATGCACCTTTTTGATTAATTGTTCCTGCAAATACTTTAGCTCCTTTATGTTTTTCTGCCGGTATCGGCTCGCCGGTTATCGAGCTTTCGTCAACGCTTGAGCTTCCTTGTTTCACTAATCCGTCTACTGGTATTTTATCGCCTGGCTTCACTAATAGGACATCATTGATCTGTACCTGTGAGATAGCAATTGTTTCTTCACTGCCATTCTCACCAAGCTTAATAACGGTTTTGGGTTGGAGGCCTATTAATTTTTTAATGGCTGTTGAAGTATTTGACTTAGCACGGTCTTCCAACAGTTTTCCGAGCAAAATAAAAGCTACAACAACGCCGGCACTTTCAAAATAAGCCTCAGCGTGCATTCCTTTACTGTGCCAATATTCGGGATAGAGGGTGTTAAATGCACTGAACAAATAGGCAACACCGGTACTCAGTGCCACAAGTGTATCCATATTAGCCGATCTGTTTTTGGCTTGCTTCCATGCATTGATAAAGAATTGTTTACCGAAAAACAAAACTATCGGAGTAGATAAGGCCCACATAATATAGTTAGCATAGGGCGCATGCATAAAGAACATACCAACAATAATTAAAGGTATGCTCAGTACAATAGAGGCGATAGTCTTAAAACGTAATTGCGTGTAATGCTTTTTTCTTAACTCTTCAAGTTGTTCCTGAGCATCCTCGCTTTCTTCAATTTCAAGGTCGTAACCTACACTCTGGAGCGCGGTTTTCATTTCTTCTTTTCTGATCTCCAAGGGAAGGTATTCTACTAAAACAGTATTTGAAGCTGAATTAACCGATGCCTTTACAACGCCAGGTTGGGATGAGAGCATACTCTCAACACTTATGGCGCATGAAGCGCAGGACATTCCTGTAACGGGAAAAGTGGTTTTTATAGTTTCTACATCGTAGCCAAGATCTCTTATCTTTTCTACGGCATTTGCAACAACGCCTGTTTTGGAGGGATCCAACTCAATGACTACTTTTTTGTTATTGAGTTCTACTTTATGCCTTTTTATACCATCTATCGCAGCAAGTCCCTTATCTACAATAAGTGCGCAGTGCTCGCTTTCTACATCTATCAGTGGTAAGTTTATAACGCTTTTCATGTTCTATGGTTTTATAGAACAAAGTTCGTTTGGATTGGTGGCTCCTTGTTTACATATAAATGGGAGTCTTTTACATCACTTTTGGGGTTTGATGTTGTCCAAGGACTGGCGTTTGTTCTCTTTAATGGATTTAAAGTGGCTTGGCGTTAAACCGGTGACTTTTTTGAATTGGCTCGAAAGATGGGCAACGCTGCTGTATCCCAATTCATCGGCTATCTGGCTCAAACTTAATTCATCATAAACAAGCAACTCTTTTACCTTTTCAATTTTTTGAAGAATAATGTATTGTTCTATGGTAATACCCTCAACCTCCGAGAAGAGGTTGCTGAGGTAGCTATAGTCTTTTGCAAGTTTATCTGAGATAAGGGTAGAATAATTTATTTTCAAGCGATCATTTATATGGTGAATCTGGTCAATAACAGTTGTTTTGATCTTTTCAATGATCGTACTTTTTTTATCGTCAATTATCACAAAACCATGTGCATTCAAGACCGCGGCTATTTTTTGCTGCTCTTCTTTGTTGAGTTCTCCGGTAAAATTAACCTCTCCCATGGTTATCACAGCATCATCATAGCCGAGTTTTTTGATCTCGTTAGTAACTACCGAAATGCAGCGGTTACAAACCATGTTTTTTACAAAAACTTTCATTTCCTATGTAAAATTAAGAACTTTTTATTTGTGCCGAAACATAGATTATTAGGTTTTTATTAGCTAGAACCAAAGGCTGTACAAAGGGCTTGGATTTGACCAGCAGAAGCTGAACTGGTGGCTGCAATACGTGCAGGGGTATAAGTATGTGAAGTTTAAATTTTGCCACGTAGTAAAGAAAAACGACAGGATTACGGCGGTTAAAGCTTACGGCCTAAATAAGTGGTTTGTGCTGAAGGTAAGCAAGGTGGTGGTGATGGTTTTACGGGAACTTAGGTACTAAAAGTAGATGAATTAGGCGCCACTGATTACAAATCAGCGCCAACGGGTTTCTCCTATATATTGATTCTATATTTACCGATTCTTAGAAACGCACAGATCAATAAATGCATTTTGTGAAGGGAATAATTATGGGGCCTATAGTAGCTATGGGCTATATTGTTTCTCAAATTCATGCCCTCTTTCGAAATAAATAGGTAATTAAAAAATAGCAGGTCTTCCTCATCAAAGTATTTTTTCACCTCTTTGTCTGCCAGCATATCTTCAATATACTTTTCTCTTAATACATTGCCTTTGCCAGTGATTGTTGTACTCACGCCAATTAAACCACAGAAATCACGTAAAACCCCTTCAAACTTTAAAGTAAGTGAGTCTATTGGCATGATGTAGGTAGTGTAGGGGTTTCCGGATTTTAAGGCGCTCTCTGTCTGTAAAAAATACTCATGCAACGGTGGGGCCATTAAACTAATCCACCGATACTTTATTGAATCACCTCCGGAATCTGTATTCAAAAGTTCTTGTCCAAGCCAGGTATTTTCATACATGAATTTTACAAGGCCCTCGAAAGTAACTTTATTATTGATGATTCCATCGATAAATATCCTGTAAAGGTAGGGCCTAACACTAATTTGAATGTAGTAGTGATAGCTTTCAAAGATCTTTAATTTTAAAAGGGCATCCTTACCCTCTTTCTGTTTACTGGCGTTCTTGTTTATATCAAATTTGGTTGTTGTAACGAAATCTAAGAACGCATTCCCCTTCTTTTTTGCCATTTCTTGCAGCCATGCCTGTTTCGGAAATATATCTTCACCTGAAATCAAGTAACCATAAATTTGCTTTGAACTTCTTTTAAGTAGATTTTTCGTTTTTGTATCAAAATATTCATTTAGTATTTTTCCTTGCTCTGCATCAAGTTGAACTTCAATTTTCGTTAGCTTTAATTTCTTCTTTAATTCAAAGTACTTTTTTTCAATTTCCTTCAGCTTGCGCGCCTGGCCAGCAGCTCTATAATACGGTAGTGCCTCTTCATAAAATCTCAATGGCACAATTTTAGTTTCATCATCAAGACGGCTCTCAGCCATACGAACTATAGCATCGCCAATCCTCTTGTTCCAAATCTTAGTGTCTGAGTTGCATTTCTGGGCAATTGCAAGCCCGGTTTGATAAACCTCTTTTGTTACAAAATAATCAGGTTTTTTCTGACTTCGTTTG
>Ga0154020_10001208_pt1 | contig 31975 bp, 25 predicted proteins | sample Klosneuvirus_201_FD_109709 | JGI IMG/M metagenome (GOLD analysis project Ga0154020, IMG submission 109709) | Active sludge microbial communities from wastewater, Klosterneuburg, Austria - Klosneuvirus_20160825_MG | ecosystem: Engineered > WWTP > Aerobic digester > Activated sludge | place...
GCCAAAATTAAGGCGTTCAGGGCTCAGTATCGAGGAGTTACTGACGTTAACTTCTTCCTATTCCGTCTGACCAAATTATTTGCTTAAAAAAGACCCCGCTCCACAGGTTTTGCGCTTGATCCGGATTAAATAAGCTAAGGCTATAAATACTTCAGGTCAAACAAAAAAGCCTTAGCGTAAACTAAGGCTTTTTGATTTTTTTTGCGGACTGGACGGGACTCGAACCCGCGACCTCCGCCGTGACAGGGCGGCATTCTAACCAGCTGAACTACCAATCCGTTCTTGTCCTGAAGTGTACTACCGAAGGTAGTTCTACTTCAGGATCCCCAATTTTTTGAATCGGGAGTGCAAATTTACAGGTTTTCTTTAATCAAACAAGTTTTTATGCAAAAATTAAAGGCTCAGTATTTGCTGTGCGTGTGAATTGGTCTCTACCGTATGAATAACCTGCTCTATAATTCCATCTTCCGAAATCACAAATGTGGTTCTGATGATGCCATCGTAAATATTGCCCATTAACATTTTTTTGCCCCACACATCGTAGGCATTAATAATGGTTTTGTTGGTATCGGCAAGTAAGGGAAATGGTAATTCGTATTTGGCAGCAAATTTAGCATGAGATTCCTGGTCATCAGCGCTAACCCCAACCACTGCATAGTTTTTTTGCCCTAAAAACTGGTATTCGTCACGTAAACTGCAAGCTGTAGCAGTACAACCCGGTGTATCATCTTTAGGATAAAAATAAAGGATGACTTTTTTACCTGCTAAGGAGTTCAAATTCACCGTGTTCCCATTTTGATCCACGCCCTCAAAATAAGGCGCTTTGTCGCCTGTTTTCAGTTTGCTTTGATACGCTTTGAATGGCACTGCTGCAGTTACCTTAGGACTTGTTTTGGCCTTTGGCCTTGAAATGCTCTTTTTAACCGCCTTGCTCACGACTTTTTTTACCGGTTTTGCTACCCTGGATTTGGTTTTTTGTACGGCCTTTTTTACTGCCTTTTTTCCGGCTTTTTTTGTCACTTTTTTAGCGGTCGTTTTTTTTGCTGGTGTTTTTTTTGCCGCTTTTTTCACGACCTTCTTCACGCTTTTTTTCACTGGTTTTTTTGCTGCCTTTTTTGCAGGGCGTTTTTTAGCTGCCTTTTTGGTAGCTTTTTTTACCGCTTTTTTCGCTGAAGCTTTTTTTGCCGGAGCTTTTTTTGATTTTTTTTTCATGATCGTTTATTTTAGAGTTAACCGTTTTTATTGGGGTTTGTTTATTTATAAGTTTTGAATAATAGCGGCAAAAGGGTTGTATTCCGCAGTCATCACATTTGGGTTTACGGGCCACACAAATGTACCTGCCGTGCAGGATAAGCCAATGGTGCGCCTTTGGAACCCACTCTTTAGGGATGTGTTTAATCAGTTGTAATTCCGATTGAAGCGGAGTTTTTACATCCCGTGTTAAACCAATTCTGTTGCTAACCCTGAACACATGAGTATCAACAGCCATTGTTGGTTTATTGTACACTACCGAAGCAATAACGTTTGCCGTTTTTCTTCCAACCCCGGGCAGCTTCACCAGGTCGTCAACGGTATCTGGTACTCGGTTGTTAAAGCTGTGTACCAGCATACGGGCCATTCCACTCAAGTGTTTGGCTTTATTGTTGGGATAACTCACACTGCGAATATAGCTGAAGATTACTTCCGGTGTAGCTTTGGCGAGACTTTCGGCATTGGGATAATCCTTAAACAAGGCAGGGGTGACCTGATTGACGCGTTTATCTGTACATTGGGCACTAAGAATAACAGCAACTAACAACTCGTATGCATTGTTATAATCCAACTCGGTTTCAGCTGAAGGCGCATGTTCCCTGAAGTAATCCAGTACACTTTGGTATCGTTCTTTCAGATTCACAGAGTCAAAAGTAAGAGATTTAAGTTTTGCTTATATCTTCATTTTTGCATCTTTCAAGAATGTTTACTTTTGGGATCAGATGTCGGTTCAAAACATAGTTTATCTCTCCGTTTTCCTCCTGGTTTGCTGCTTTTCGTCCTGTAAGCCAAGCGCTAAAGTGGAAGAAAAAACCATCTCATCTGAGTCAACCGAACGGAGAATTAAGGACCAGTTTGTTATAGCCAACCAACTTTTGCTTCAAATGGAGTCAGATGAAATGGATGCTTACGAACGTTCTCACCAACTTAAATTTGTTAAAACCGGTTCAGGAGTGCGTTACCATGTTTATAAACCCTCCTTAAAAGGCGACAGCATCCGCAAAGGCATGCCCGTGAGCTTAAATTATACGGTTTTTCTGCTCGATGGTACCTTATGTTACAGTTCCAACGAGGAGGGAACAAAACATTTTGTTGTGGAACAGGAACAAATTGAAAGTGGTATTCATCTGGGTTTGCAATACCTCAAAAAAGGAGATAAAGCGCTAATTTTAATCCCCTCTCACCTGGCGCACGGTTTGCTTGGTGATTTCAAAAAAATACCACCACAAATGCCCATAGTTTACAATGTGGAGGTGTTTTGATTTTTTTTCTTCCCTTGCAGTCCTGGCACTGCTGTTTTGTGTTTCTTGTCGGCAGGAGCAAAATTCGCTATACACACGTTATTCTCCGGGCTATTATTACCGACTGCTTGCTTATCAACCGGCTAAAGATGAAATGGCAAAAAAGGAATTAACACAGCTTGCCCTTAGTTTTAGTACGCAAAATGATTCGGTGTTTTGGGACAGTTTTAACAATTTCAACGATTTGTACGTGGTTTCTAACAATGAAGTAGATACCTCAAATGTATTGAATCAATGGGTGCTCAAAAGCGCCCTGAAGGATAGTTTTGAATTGTTGATTCCAAACGTGTATTTTTTTAAAACCCAGTTCAATCAAAACCGGATACCTGAATTCAGCAGGTCCGATTCCGTCGTAAAGGTGCGGGTGAAAATTAATCGTTTTTTAGACCTTATGGACTACAGGATGCTAACCACAAATCTTGAAAAAAGGGAGGACGACCTTATCCGAAATTTTTTCATCACTCAAGAGGAGTTTAAATTGGCTAAGGACAGTTTTGGGTTTTACTGGGTGCAACGGCCTTCGCCCTGGTCACCACCCGCTGATTTCAAAGTGCTCGACCGTTTGATGGTCGATTACGAGGGGCGGTTCTTAAGCGGTCGTGTATTCGAGAAATCAGCTACAGATTTTGAATTAATTTATGGGATTCCCGACCAAATGGTAAAAGGACTAAATTATGTTATGGGTCAATTAAATGAGGGACAGACTGCAAAAATAATCTTACCTTCGGCGCTTGCATTTGGTGAAAAAGGAAGCAGTAACGGTACTGTTCCGCCTTATACCCCTGTGCTTTATAACATAAAACTAACGGAAGTAAAAAGAAAATGAAAAAATTAAGCCTGCTTGGGGTATCGGTAACAGCTTTATTGTTCTCTGCCTGCAAGAATTCGGAATTTGAAGGGTACACCAAAGACGACAGTGGACTACATTACAAGTTTTTTAATCAAAATGAAACCGGCACAAAGGTGCAAGATGGTGATGGCATTGTGCTTCGTTACATCATCATGAAAGAAGGCAACGACTCGGTAATTGTAAATTCAAAAGACGTGAGCCGCGATGGAAGCGGATGCGCAAGTTTGGCACCTGTAATGACTTCCTTTAACGGAAGTTTAGAGGATGGTCTCAAAATGATGACGGTTGGCGACAGTGCCGCGTTTATTGTTTCAGCAGACTCGTTCTTTCTTAAAACTCAAAAATCAAATGAGCTTCCTAAGGGGTTTAAACCTGGTGATCACATCAAAGCCATCTTTTGTTTAAAAGAAATTACACCTAAGGCGGATATGGAAGCCATGCGTAAAAAACAAATGGAAGAACAAGAGGCCATGATGAAACAACGTGAGGCTATGGCCAAGGAATTACAGCCACTTGAACAACCTGCCATAGACAAATACCTTTCGGAAAACAAAATAAAAGTTAAACCTACCGCTTCCGGATTGTATTACATGGAAACCAAAAAAGGCTCTGGTCAATCACCAAAAGAATCGGATATGGTAAAAGTGCACTATACAGGCAAACTTCTGGATGGCACCATTTTCGACAGCTCTGTTGAAAGGGGAGAACCTGCCACGTTTCAGCTTAATCAGGTCATCAGGGGCTGGACAGAAGCTCTGCAACTAATGAAGGTTGGCGGAAAAGCAACTCTGTTATTACCTTCTTCACTTGCTTATGGACCAAATGGTGCAGGAGAAAGAATCGCACCATACAGTGCACTTGTGTTTGATGTTGAACTCCTGGACATACAAGCAGCCCCACAAGAAGCCGCGATGCCGGCAATGCCTGGTAAATAATTGGCAACATTTTTGCAAAGAATCTGAAACCAAATAAATAACTATGAAAAAAGCAATTTTATTTCTCGCTGCCTTCTCGCTGATCTCAGCTTCAGGTATGGCGCAAGGTAAAGGCAAACAAAAATTAAGTAAAATGGACAAAGAATTTTTAAGCACACAAGCCGAAGGCATTTATGCCAAGTTTGAAACAAAAAAGGGAGATATTTATACAGTACTCGAATTCAAAAAAACACCAATGACCGTTGCCAACTTTGTTGGTTTGGCCGAAGGCAGTATCAAAAACTCGGTGAAACCGGAAGGCACACCATATTATGATGGTTTAAAATTTCACCGTGTTATTCCTAAGTTTATGATCCAGGGAGGATGTCCTAAGGGTGACGGAACTTCAGGGCCGGGTTACGCTTTTCCTGACGAGATTGACACGACATTAAAACATAACGTACCGGGTATCCTTAGCATGGCCAATGCAGGTCCGGGTACTAATGGTTCTCAGTTTTTTATTACCCATGTGCCAACCCCCTGGTTAGACGGAAAACACACTGTATTTGGCCATGTAATCACTGGTCAAAATGTAGTGGATGCCGTTGCCGGCAACGACACTTTGGTAAAAATTACCATACTTCGCAAAGGCAAAGAGGCGGAAGCTTTTGATGCCGCAAAAGTGTTTGAGACTGAAAAAAATAGCATAGCTGAAAAGGAAGCAGCTAAATTAAAAGCCCAAAAAGAAGCTCTGGATAAAATGTTTGCCGGTGCAATTGCAACGCCAAGCGGTTTGCGTTATATGGTTGAAAAAGAAGGCACAGGTGCTTCACCGGCTGCTACAGATAATGTAACTGTTCATTATACAGGGATGTTTCTTGACGGAAAAGTATTCGACAGCAGCGTACAGCGTGGCCAACCAGCTACATTTGGATTAAATCAGGTGATCAAAGGCTGGACAGAAGGTGTTCAGCTGATGAAGGAAGGTGCTAAATACAAGTTTATTATTCCTCCGGGCCTGGCCTATGGTGAACAGGGCTATCCTGGAGCAATTCCTCCAAACAGCACACTGATCTTTGAAATTGAGTTGATTAAGGTCAACAAATAATCTCTCTTAACTAAAATTGAAAACCTCTGCATGTGCAGGGGTTTTCTTTTTTTGGTCTAACGCAAAATGACCATTTTCCCGAATTCTTTTTTGAAGTACTGATCAGCTGCTGAACTATTAAGTTCCATGGATTGGCCGTTAAGTCGGGTGATGATCCTGTACAGGTAGACTCCATTTCCAAGCTTGTCTCCGTATGTGTCTTTTCCATCCCAGGCGTATGAGCTAATGTTTCTCCCTATGTGAAGGTCTCCTAACTCATCTTTTGTGATCTCCCGCACCAGCTTACCGCTGATGGTCATTATTTGAATGGTAAATACCTCCGGTAGTTCACTTCCGGTTAACGTAAACACAAAACGCGTGCTGCTGCTAAAGGGATTGGGGTAGTTGAGTACCTGCGTGATTCCTGGCTTTTGCTGAATCTCGAACTGAATTTTATAGCTGCTTTTGGCTGAAAGATTATTGCTTCTGTCTTTAGCCTGTGCAGTTAAAGTATACGTGCCATCGATTACAAAAAAAGGCTCATAACTTACGCTGCAGGAGTTCTTCGGGAGGGTTCCTGGGGTAAATACAAGTTCATTTCCGAACGCAAGACGCTGCGCCGTCGTTTGTCCTGGTTTTTGAATGTAAATCTCAAACGCGGAGGTATCATTAAGCGCCAAAAATTTGTTTTCATCTTTTACACTTATTACAATGTTTGGTTTGGCCGATACCAAATCCTTGTTCATGATGCGCCTTCCATCAAAAGTAACGTCCAGTAAAGGATTTGTAACATCGCTATTCACTTTAAACGCAAAGCGCCCAATGTTATTGAACTGATGCTGTTCATTTTGATAACCAGATTCTCCAACAGGGTTGGCGTAGATCCAGAGAGCATTGTCACCTGTAATGTTGGAGCTGTTTAATTTTAAAGTGTCAAGAATGATCTGCCCTGGTATGAAGGGCGGAGTTTTAAATTTTTTCGGGAGTGGGATTTGATTCAGATTGGCGTCCTCAAGCCAGTAGGTGATGAGTAAACTATCGTTAAATGCAGTTTGCCCAATGTTTTCTATAGGAACAACGAACCCGACTTCATCGCCTTGCATGAGGGTATCGTTTAAGGCCTGAAAACCTTTTAAAGGATTGAGCGCGCATTCAGCTGCTTCGTCGTAGATCAGCTGCCAGCGTTCAAGTTGTGGTGCTGTGCGGTACTTGCCATCCTTCATAAAAGCAACCAATTGCAGGTAGGGATGATTTTGTGCAGAGATGTAGGTGTCGAGATCAAGTACATCACTTTGGCTTTCATTGAAAGTAAACAAGGTGTCAATAGCTCCATTTGAGCGTATTCCCACGAGTTTCAGCACTGTGGTATCTGCAGCACCGGGTTCCAGATGTTTTATCCTCCAGTGCAAGCTTCTCCATTGGGCGGAGGGCCCTACAAGTTCTGAACTGATGCTTCCATTAAACCATTTGCCGGTGATGCTGTCGTTTTGTGTGATTACGCTCGCATAGTTGGCGCCTATGGTTTCATGGGCCTGGCCCTGTACCATACCCTTTTTTCCGAAGAGTATACGTGGCAAGGTATCAGCTGCAGTTAAACTCAGGTTGGCACCTAACGTTTTGAAAGCGTTTTGTAAGGAAGGGGCGTAAGTTGAAACTTGAGCATTGCCGCCAAGGAAACCAATGCTATAAGCCAATACATACTGATTAGGTGAAATGGCATTGATAAAATTTTCCATGTTTGTTTTCCAATTTACCAAACCGCATTGGTTAAAAGCGCAAAACGAATAGAAATATTGATCCGTGGATTTGCAGATGCAGTTGTTGTAAATTCCCGGACTTGGAACCACAGAATTGGTTTTAACCACCTGTGGTAATCCGCTGAGGGAATCAAACACCACAAAATTCCATCCATTGGCTGTGCATCCAAATTCACTCATTTTAATACCGTCAAAATAAAAATTGATGTTTTCCCATGCCATCAGGGAGGATGTGGGAGCAATACCTGCATTACCTGTTCTGCAAAAAATGGAATGAAGGCTTTTCTGAAATTCAAATTGCCTTTTTGTTTTGTTTTGGAGGATGTATTGGTACTTGTCGGTTTTGAACTGATTAAAATGCGCTTGTGCCCAACCCCGCTTTGTGCCAATGGTTTGAAAAGAACTTTCTTTCCATAAAAACGCGTTCTGTGGTCCGGTACTATCCCGGCTTACCCTCCAGAAATAGACTGTGCTGTCCTTGTAAGGCAAATTGACCGTCCATTCTAATACACCACCCTTGCTCTTTATCTTTTTTGATTGAAGGATCTGTTTGAATTCACCGGAAGTATCCAATTGAAAAACATAGTCTCCTTCAGGAGCGAAGGGATCAGAAGTGCTGGCCTTTAATGTTATTGTGTTCGATAAGGGAACAATGGCAAAACGAAAAGGGTATACGGGCGTGAGGTCATTGCCTGATATGAGCAGATCAATGTTTCCAACTGTGGCGTTGTTGTTCTCGTTACTTTCTGCCACAACATTGTACCCATCTACCTTCACCGAAAACTGGTTCAAACCTATTCCTCTGTTAAAATCCAGAGGGATAAAAAACTTTAAACTGTCGAGGTAGTAAGGCGCCTTTACAAGATGAAGATGTAATGCGGTGTCAGAATTTGGAAACGTTCGGCTTACTCTTATGCTAAAGCTATCAGCAATGGCCTTACCCAAATTCACATACTTCACACGAATGCCAATGGAGTCTGTATAGGTTTTTAAATCAAACTTTACATCTGCATTGTTTAATACATAATCAGGTAGGTCGCCATTCCCTACTTTTACAGAAGGATCACCATGTAAGATTTCCTGCAAGCCAATAAAACGAGTCAGGGAATCTGTGGCGCTGGCATGGTCCTGTATGGCTTTCTGAATCACCTCACCAATGGCCCGGTTGTAATGTGTTGTGCTGAATGCATCATAAAACGTTCTGCTGAACTGGTGCAAGCGGCTATCATAGGATTGGGTGGTGGTGGCAATGTAACCTATGCTTCCTCTTTGGTTTGCAAACACATAATTGTGACTTACTGAATTCTGAACGCTATGTATAAACACATTGCCGCTGTAACAGGAATTGGCAATAAAAAAAGGATATCGCCCCTGGTTGTTAAATTTGTTGGGATCCTCAATGGCCATGCCAAGGTTTTGTGTCGCCCCATGCCCGAAAAAATTGACCAGTGCAGCACCCTTACTCATGGCTTTCACAATACTATCACTCAGATCGTTTTGTATGGGAGAGGAGGTGTTTTTTTTGAACGTGCTTACTTTTGCCCCAAATAAGGTATCCTGCACCTTTTGTGTGTAAGTGTCCATAAAGTAAGAAAAGGTGTTGAGTTCACTGTCGTCATTACTTCCGATAAAATGCAAGACTTGTTTTTTCCAATCGGCCTGTGTTGAACTTTCGTGCTGCTGAACTTTTGTGAGGTAATTATTCACTTCGGTGTTGCTCAGCGCAGCAAGCCTTCCGATGGGAATTTCAGGTATTAAAAAATTACCATTTGGATTGTTAAGTGAGGCACTTAGCAAATGGTCGCTGCTTGGAATGCCCATCGTGGGAATCAGGTTTTGATTCTGTTCAGCAGGCGATATGTTTTGCAATTGAATTCCTTTTCCAATCAACAACACAAATTGTGGTTTAACATCTAAACTATCCGACAAATGCTTAAGAAAATTGCGAATGGCCAGGGGATGTTTGTTGACACCGAAAGCATATTGCTCATACAATTCCTGAATGTCAGCAAAAAACACATCGAATGCGCCTCCGGCCGGTGAACTGCGGTAATTTCTGTATGCCTGCGCTGAGCTTTGCAGGGATTTGTGGTAAATAATTACAAAAGGCTTGGTTTGAGTTTGTGCTGTGAAATCAGTAAAATAACCGGTACTATTTACAGGAATCAGTGTTTTGATAACTAGGGTGTCTTTTTCGGCCACCAAAACGCATTTTTTCTGTCCTGACCCATCAGGGAGTATTGCTCTAATAAAAGGAGGATTGATTGTGGTTTTAATTCGCCGGGCGTTATCAAGATCGAGTAAAATAACCTGCTGAGAAGCGCCGTAATTAAAGTTGCTGAAATTATAGAACGCTTTTGTAGAGGTTGGCGCATCGTCTGCGTAAAACGTCGCGAAGGACAGGTTGTTGAGATGAAGTGTTTGGGGGTAGGTGAGTTTTAGGTAATGCAAAATACTGCCATTGGAACTTGCAGTAACCGAGGGGGAAAGTAATGAAGAGAGTGTAAAATTGCTGCTGCTACCCAAACTTAAGGCATTCATGCCAATTGTTTTTCGAACGGGGGCGTAACCGTAAAATAATGTATCAAAGAGAATTACCGGATTTCCACCGGCATCAGAATAACTCAACCTCAAATGGTGGTCGTTGCCGGAGGCAGAAAAGTTTTTTGTGGCCCCTGACAGATTAAATGTAACGCGAGCCGGAAGAGGGTTGAGTGTGTAGTTTTGCAAAGGGTTAAAACTTGTACTAATAAAACTGTTCCCTGAGAAATAAAACCCTCTGCCTTCAGGCTGCGTGTAACGTGGGTCTCCGGGCTCACCCTGTATGTATTCTTCAACAAAATTATAACTGTTACTGAGTGAAAATAGTTTTTCCCCATACACATGGTCAGCTGCAGGATAAAGAGCAGAGTTGGTGTCGGTTTCAAGACTATACCGTTTGTTGTTTATGGAGGCATTCAAAGTTAGAAAACCATACACGGTGTCATTGAAAAGCGAAACATAGGGATTTGGTGTGTATTTGGAATAGGTGTATATAAGTGAATCCACATCACCCATCAGGTTATTAGCATAAAACTCAATAAAATCGTTGCTGTTTATTTTCCCGTCATTTTCTCCTTCAATGTGCAGGTGTTGTTCCTGGCCTTTGATGAACAGTTGAAAAGCACGTGGATCAATAGTGTTCAGGTTGAAATAGGAAGAAAGGGTAGTGGAATCCAGCCTGTATAACCCTTCTTTATGAATGGGAAATTTAAAATACTGTTGGGAAAATCTAACCCAGCCATTCCCGCCGGTTTGCGCAGAAGAGAAAAAATGAACAAATAAACATAAACGTATAAGGGTAAATGTCCTCACTGCATGGGCTTGCGGTTAATGTCGATTTTTAATGAAAAGATGTTTGAGTAAAGGGCCACTGAACGATCGCCAATATCGGTTAAAGCGTAATCGAGGGTAAAAATTTTATACCTCACACCCAAACCAAAATTGGGTTGAACCGTTGTAACAAGTGTTGTTCCTTTATCGTTGAGTTCTTTTTGAATGTTGCCCAATCCGCCGCGCAGATAAACAAAACCTTTGTAGCCTATTTCCAGCCCTATAGCAGGCTCCATGCTCCAAAAATTGGTTTTCAATACGGTGTTCCTTTTTCCATCAAAGGTGTTTATGAAATTTATTTCACCCAATACAGAAATTCTGTCCTTCCAGAATTTCCCCTCTCTGGCAATACCAAAGATGAGCTTAGGTACCGTAATCTCCAATGACGAGGAGGGAATCTCATTTCCTGTGGCAATAAATGTGTTTTTATCTTTTTCACTGAGTTGGATCGACCAGGCATTGAATGTGCCTGTAATGTCGCGACCCATGGCGGCAAATTTCCAGCCCTTATAATTGTATTTGGCTCCAAGGTCAAGGCCAAAGCCCCAGGCCCCGCCAAACTGTCCTAAGGTGCGGCGGATGATCTTAAAGTTACCACCCAATTCTACTCCCTTAAGTTTAGGCAAACTTCTGGCGTAACTCAGCAATACGGCAAAATCCACCGCGTTAAAGGTACTGATGCGGTTGTAGTCGACATTTCCATTGGCATCCACCAGATCAAGGGTATTGGGAATATTGTCAACCCCAAACCGCAGTAAGCTTATGCCACCAACACTAGTGCTGTCGATACGTTTGGAAAGGCCGATGTAATCATATTTAGCAATGCCTGCAAAATATTCGGCGTGCATCAGCCCTACTTCTATGTCGTTTTTTTGTGACAATAAGCCGGCCGGGTTCCAGTAGCCGGAGGTAACACCTTCAACCGAACTCACATTTGCATTACCCATGGCCAGGGCCCTTGCCCCAACACCAATATTCAGAAACTCGTTGCTGTATTTACGCACTTGCCCTAAGGAGCTGAAGGTGGTAAACGCCAGGATAAGAAAACCAAGTATCCGGATGTGGGTGGTTGCAGCCTTTGTAAGCATAGGTTGAAGGTCCAATTTAGCTAATTTAACGCAATCTCTTTGGTTTTAGTATTAAAATAATCAACAAAGTATTGGCTGAAAAGTTCGGGCCATTCTGCCTTCTGAACTATGGCTCTGCCTTCAGTTTAACTTCACTGGAAACTTAATGGTTCTTTTTAATCTGAAATCGCTTTATTCTGCTGATTTAATTTTTCTACGAAATTCCTTTTTTACTTTTATCCTCTTTTTTTGCTCCAGTTTTTTTTCTTTCGCAGCCTTGCCTGGTTTGGTTGGGATTCTTTTTTTCCTGGGTTTAAGTAAACCCGTGAGCAGGTCGATCAGCTTTTGTATGCATCGCTCCTTGTTTTGAACTTGTGAACGGTAGTGCTCACTCTGAATGTGTATTTCACCGTTTCTGATTCTGGTGCTATGTGAAGCAAGTAGAGTTCTTTTTTGATTTTCACGCAGGGCCAGTGAATGTTCAATCTTAAACACCACTGCCACCTTGCTTTCCACCTTATTCACGTTTTGACCACCCTTTCCTCCGGAGCGTGAAGTGCTGAATAGTAAGTCCTTTTCTTTTAAAATTTTTATCTGTTCGGCTGTTAACATTGGGGCATGGATAACGCCGATGAAAATACACAATTACCTGCAGGCATTGGACTAATTTTGAAGAAATGAAGAACCTGTTCCTGATAGTTTGCCTTTTAAGCCGGACCTTATTTTCTCAGAACATTGAAGACTGTAAAAATAGGTTTACGACTTACCTCAACTTTAAAGGGTCTCTGAATCCATATGTGAAATTTGAGCAAAAAGCCATCCACATCTACAATGCGGCCGGAAAAAAAGAAATCAGCATTTTCGAGAGTGAATTGCCTGCACTGGTAGCGTTTCTTCAAAACAGCAGCTATCAGGAACAACTCAGATTCTGGAATTCAAAACAAACAAAGGAACTTCTGCCGGATGAACGCGAGAATTTAGTAAAACGAGCTGCCACTGAAGTAAAGGCTCAAACAAAATCACTGAAAGGGTATCGTATTGCGATTGATCCGGGGCATTTTGCAACCACCAGGAAAGAAGCTGCCTCTGAGCAGAAATTCCTCTACTTTCCTGCAAAAAGAGCTGATTTTCCATACGATAGTGTTAAGCTGTTTGAAAGTGAACTAAGCTTCAATACAGCTGCATTGCTAAAAAACATGCTTGAACAGGAAGGGGCCGAAGTGTTTTTAAGCCGTGGACAGAACAACTTTACTTCCTTTAATTGCACCTACAGCGAATGGATGCAGCGCCATAAAATCAGGGTACTTGACAGTTTGCATAAGTGCGGAAAGCTAAGCCCGGCAAAAAAAGCAAGCTTACAAAAGGCTAGTCCATACAATTTGTTTTGGGACTTTTTTCGCGATTTTGACCTGCAAAACAGGGCAGAGAAGATCAACCGGTATCATCCCGACATTTGCATTATAATTCATTATAATGTGGATGAAAAAAACGCGCCATGGACAAGATTTACCGAGAAGGATTATACCATGGCTTTTGTTGGCGGAGGCTTTACCTCAGGGAATTTAAGCCGAACCGAGATGAAAATAAACTTTTTACGTATGCTTCTTTGTCCTCAACTCAATCAGTCCAATCTGCTTTCATCTTTAACCGTCGAGCAGTTTCACAAACAACTTGGCATTCCAATCGCAAAACAGAACGATGCAAAGTACCTTCGCGAAAACAGCATGGCTACACCGGCGCAGGGAGTGTATTCCAGAAATTTATTACTCTGCCGTCAGATCAATTCTGTACTCGTTTATGGTGAGGCCCTGTATCAGGATAATGCAATGGAAGCAGCAGAGTTGATGAAATTGGATTTACAGTATAAAGGAATCAACACCAACCAACGATTATTCAAAGTTGCACAAGCTTATTTTGAGGCGCTTAAGGAATATGTAAAAATAAATGAATAGGGTGTATTACATCAGGGCACATTCATGTACTTGTGCGATTGCAGGCTGATGATCCAACGCGGATGAGATTTTACATACTCCACAATAAAAGGCGTCAATTCCTCGTGTTTGCTCCACTCGGGTTGTAAAAATAACAAACACTTCTTATCTACTTTTGCAGCCTCTTCTTCGGCCCAAACAAAATCATGTTTATTATATACGATTACTTTAAGTTCGTTCGCTTTTTGATAGATTTCAGGCAGTGGTTTCATGGTTTTTTTTGGAGAGAGGCAGATCCAATCCCAATTGCCGCTTAAAGGGTAAGCTCCCGATGTTTCAATAAAAGTTTGTATGCCGAATTTTTTAAGTTCAAAACAAAGTGCATCCAGGTTGTAAATCAAAGGTTCTCCTCCTGTAACCACAACACTTCTGGCGGCGCTTTCCTTAACTTTTAACATCAGATCCGATATGGCGCTTAGTGGGTGCAGATTGGCATCCCAGCTTTCCTTAACATCACACCAGTGGCAACCCACATCGCAGCCGCCTATACGAATAAAGTGTGCCGCTTTGCCTGTATTGTGCCCCTCGCCTTGTATGGTGTAAAAATCTTCCATTACCGGCAGTAGAAGTCCGGCTTTTAATAGCTGGTCCTGTTCGGCACTTAGGCTATGTAGTTTGTAATTCAAAACCCAAAGGTACTGATCGTGACTCAGAGCAGCAATAATGGAATAGATTTAAAAATAGTGAACAAGACCCGATTTCCTTTGTGAGCTGAGGGAAAAGGGGATATAATTAGTACTTTTAGGTTTCATTGCGTGTTATAAATCAAGTGTATGAACATTGGGATTGTTTGTTTTCCTACCTATGGGGGTAGTGGTGTGGTGGCCACAGAGCTGGGGATTGCCTTGGCCAACAAGGGCCACAAAGTGCATTTTATGTCCTATAGCCAACCCTTTCGTTTAAATCTGTTCAACGAGAATTTATTTTTTCATGAATTTAACGTTAACGATTACCCCTTGTTTGATTACCAGCCTTATGAAAGTGTTTTGGCAAGTAAAATTGTTGATGTGGCTGTTTTTGAGCATCTGGATGTATTGCATGTTCATTATGCCATTCCACATGCTTCAGTTGCATACATGGCGCAGCAGATTTTGAAGTCCAAGAAAATTAACCTGCCCTATGTTACAACACTGCATGGCACTGATATTACTTTAGTGGGGCGGGATCCCGCTTTTGAGCCGGTTATTCGTTTTTCACTTAATCATAGCAATGCCATTACCTCCGTATCAGAAAGTTTAAAGAAGGAAACGCTTAAAACGTTTAAGATTGATAATAAGATTTCCGTTATTCCTAACTTCATCAATCTTAAGGAATTTCAGATAGCCCGCGAGCATTGTGTAAAACGCAAATATGCTCCCAATGGAGAAAAGATTCTTGTACACATCAGTAATTTCAGAAAAGTGAAGCGGGTAGATGATGTTATCCGGATTTTTCATAAGGTATTACAAGAAGTGCCTGCCAAACTAATTTTAGTTGGTGATGGTCCTGAGAAAGCCAATGTTGAACAACTCTGCCGCCAGTTGAATCTGCACCACGAGGTGGTCCATCTCGGTAAGATTACCGACCCCAAAGAGATTCTCTGTGTTGGCGATTTGTTTATTTTACCTTCCGAAACCGAGAGTTTTGGGTTATCGGCTCTTGAAGCTATGGCTATGAAAGTGCCCGTGATCAGTACAAATGGTGGTGGATTGCCAGAGGTGAACATACAAGGTAAAACCGGCTTTTTGAGTAAGGTGGGCGATGTAGATGAAATGTCGGACAACGCGATTCGTTTATTGAAAGACGATAATCTGATGGCCACTTTTCGGAAAAATGCATTCGAAAGGGCTGCCCTGTTTGATGTTGAAAAAATATTACCTTTATATGAGCAAGTCTACCGTCAGCTGCTTACCAGGGAAGTAGTGAATTAAGTCCGCTCTCAAGAGTATTTTGTTAAGGGTCATGGTAAAAACAAGCACACATAACATTGGCATTTCGGTGGAGGTGAAATATTGGCCAAACCGGAGTTTGCCAACAGAAAACCATTACTTTTTTGTGTATTTCGTTACCATCGAAAACAATTCTGATTATACCGTAAAATTAACAAAACGCCACTGGGACATTTTTGATTCCACAGGAGAAAAACGCGTTGTCGATGGCGAAGGTGTTGTGGGCGAGACCCCTGTTTTAGAGCCCGGCCAGAAATTTCAATACAACAGCGGTTGCAACCTCAATAGCGATATGGGCTATATGCAGGGTCATTACCTTCTGGTGAATTTAATGGATAGTAAAGAATTTAAAGTGCCTATTCCTCGTTTTGACCTTGTGGTTCCGGGGAAATGGAATTGATGAGAAAGGCCTGAGTATGGGGTTAAGAAAGGTGGGGTAAAAATGTCCCTTACTGCCTGTGTTTATTCGATTGAAATGAAGTTGAATTTGGAGTTGGTGATTCGCTCCACATCGTGGCCGAATTCAAGATTATCCTCATCTTCGTATTTCCAATGCATCTCAACTTCGCAGGTTTCCTTATAGGAGTTAACAGTGTTAATTACATCAATTAAAATTCTAAGGGAAGCAGTATTCACGTAATCAAGCTCAACAATCAGCACTACCTTGTTTTTGGGCAGGTGATTCTTGAATTCCTTAAGCCAGCGGGTTACCGGTTCATAGAATTTGAAAGCGTCTTCAGGATAGGTAACCCCTGTCATGAATAACTCCCCATTGGTCCTAAAGTCAATTTCGGGAGTGGAACTGGATTTTTCGATTTTTAAATTTTCCATGCTTTTCGCAATACTGGTTTTAAATCTAGTTTTTTGCCTTTCAATTTAGGTTAAGGACAATTCAAAATCCAAGCAAACATAGCCAAATGTAAGTGAATTTGCTCTTTTTTGTTGAATCGTTTAAAAATGTTCTTAAACGCCCAATGTTGAAAATGTTACCAAATGGTATATTTTTCGACCTGAAGATTAAGAAATACGTGAAAGAGGGGGTGATGGCAATCGGGACGGCAGTACAGAACCTAAAACCAACTTTTACTATTTTGTTAATAACACAGTGGGCCGGGAGCTAGGCCTTTAGGCCATCTTGTTTACATTTAGCCATGTCCAGAACCAAAAAACCAAAACGTTATTTATTCGAGGAAGTGCTCGATTTTCTTAAACACAACGATTCTCAGGCGTTTAACTACAAACAGTTGGGCGCCGCTATGGAAATCAATGATGAAGGGCAAAGAATTGAATTAATTGGTGTATTGGACGCGCTAAAACAGCAGGGTTTTGTTTTGGAAAAGGATAAAGGCCGTTACCAGGTGAAAGCCAGCAAAAAGGTACTTACCGGTAGCATTGATTTTACAAGCATGGGCACGGCCTTTGTTTCAGTTGACCCTAATGAACCCGATGTGTTTATTCCGGCCAAAAAAACCAGAGACGCATTACAGGGCGATCTGGTAAAGGTTGTTTTGCAACAACGCAGCTCAGGCAGGCGCCAGGAGGGCGAAGTAACGGAGGTGATCAAACGCGCTCGCACCCAGTTTGTGGGTACCATACGCGTGAACCCAAAGTTTTGTTTTGTGATTGCGGATAACAACAAAATTCATGTGGATTTTTACGTGCGCAATGGCGACCAGCTTGCCGCAAAGGATGGACAGAAGGTTTTGATAGAACTTAAAGAATGGAAATCAGGAGAACAAAACCCAACCGCCAGAGTCATAAACGTATTCGGTTTTCCGGGGGAACACAGAACCGAAATGCACGCCATTATGGCGGAATACGGTTTGCCCGAAAAATTCCCGGATGCCATCGAATACGAAGCTAAAAAAATACCCACCGAAATCACAGCGAAGGAAATTAAAAACAGAAGGGACTTCAGAGAAGTGACGACTTTTACCATTGACCCGGTCGACGCAAAGGACTTTGATGATGCCATTTCAATTAAAAAACTTAAGTCCGGCCACTGGGAAATAGGCGTGCACATTGCAGATGTAAGCCACTACCTTACTGAGAATTCAACACTTGATAAGGAAGCCGTTCAAAGGGCAACAAGTGTGTATTTGGTCGACCGCTGTATACCCATGTTGCCGGAAGTGCTGAGTAATTTTGTTTGCTCTCTGCGTCCGGATGAAGAAAAACTATGCTTCAGTGCCGTATTTGAAATGGATGAACAAGCCAATATCCACTCGCATTGGTTCGGGCGTACAATCATTAACAGTAACCGAAGGTTTACCTATGAGGAGGCTCAGGATATAATTGAAACAAAAAAAGGAGATTATGCTGAAGAGATTCTAACTCTGGATACACTAGCGAAAAAAATGCGGGAAGAAAGAAGCCGCAAAGGCTCTATCTTTTTTGATAAAGCAGAGGTGAAGTTCAAACTCGATGAAGAAGGCAAACCCATGGGTGTTTTTTTTAAAACCCAAAAAGATGCCCACAAATTAATCGAAGATTTTATGTTGTTGGCTAACCGTACGGTGGCAGAATACCTCGCTACAGGAAAGGTGCGTTTACAAAGTGGAGATGAAGAACTCCGGGAAAAAGCGACTAAAGAAAACGCCAAACACTTATGTGTATTTAGAATTCACGATATCCCAAGCGATGAAAAATTAAGTGACCTGAGCAGCTTTGTCAGTCGTTTTGGCTACGATTTTCAAATCGGTAACAAAAACAAGGTAGCCTCTTCATTGAATAAGTTGCTTGTGGATGTAAAAAACAAAAAGGAGCAGGGCATGATAGAGTTGTTGGCTGTAAGAAGTATGCCCAAGGCCGTTTATACAACCAAAAATGCCGGGCATTATGGTTTAGGATTTAAGTATTACACCCATTTTACCTCGCCGATTCGCCGTTATCCCGATGTGCTGGTGCACCGGTTGCTGGATGCCAGGTTGCAGGGCAAATCCTTTTCTAATCAGGAGCAACTTGAACTACTTTGCAAACACAGCAGCGATATGGAGCGCATGGCTGCAGAAGCCGAAAGGGCTTCAGTGAAATACAAGCAAGTGGAGTTTATGTCGGATAAGGTTGGACAGAGTTTTGATGGTGTGATCAGCGGAGTAACTGAATGGGGCATTTATGTGGAGATAGTTGAAAACAGGTGTGAGGGTATGATCAAAAGCCGCGATCTTCAGGACGACCGTTATGTGTTTGATGAAGACAATTACCGCTATGTAGGCAGAAACACTGGAAAAGTATACGCTCTGGGAGATAAAGTAAAAGTAATTGTTAAAAACGCCGACCTTGTGAAAAAACAATTGGATTATGCGTTTGTAGAAGCGACCCCTGTTCAAAGAGACTCAAGAACACAAGGAAACAGAATCGAATCAAGATCAAATGGCAGTGGCGGTTCATCACGTGAGTTTGGTCATAGGGGGGGATCTTCTGGGAAAAACAAGAATAAAAAATCTGCCGACAAGAATAAAGGCAAAAAGAAAAGAAGGAGATAAAGGGATGGGTGTTTTAAGGTCTATACTTATGTTTTTATCCTGTTTTGGTTTCATACATGGGGTCGCACAGAATGTATTCTACAAACTCAGGGAACCTTTAAAAAAAACAGAGGCGCGCTCGCCTGTTCTGTTTATACTGCATGGCTACGGTAGTAATGAAGAAGACCTTTTTGATTTGGCTCAAACCCTGGATGAGCGTTTAACAGTAATTTCATTAAGAGCCCCGATTGCCCTGGCTGAAGGAAGTTATTGTTGGTACAGCCTTGGGCGTGATAAAAACAACACCCTTACCTACAATTACGAAGAGGCCGGACGAGCAAAAAAATCGGTGATGAATTTCATACTATCGATTTGCAAAACCATGAGGCTAGATAGCACCCGGGTTTTTCTGATGGGGTTTAGCCAGGGCGCAATGTTGTCCTACGACCTGGCGCTTTCCTACCCCGGAAAAATCAAAGGAGTGCTGGCGCTCAGCGGGCGTTTGATGGAGGAAAGTAAACCCAAAAGAATGGTGCAGAGTCATTTTAGCACGTCTTTTTTTATTGCCCACGGTACCGAAGACGAACGTATAGCACTGCTTGAGGCTGAGAAAGCACTGGCCTACCTGAAAAACAATGGTGTAAGGGATATTGAATTTAAAACCTATGCCATGCAGCATGTTCTGAATGGGCAGGAAATTATCGACATCAGGGCATGGCTCAGTAAACATGTGAAGTAAGCCGCTACTGCTTAAGAACTGCAGAGGTCTTCATGAAAAAAAAAGCCCAACCTGGGGTTGAGCTCATTTTAAAATGTTATCGGATTAATGGGTTTAACCCAAGTACTGTTGCAACAATTTGCTGCGGCTGCTGTGTCTAAGTCTGCGAATGGCCTTTTCTTTGATCTGGCGAACACGTTCGCGGGTAAGGTCAAATTTGTCACCAATCTCTTCAAGTGTTAAACCGTGGTTTAAACCTATGCCGAAAAACAATTTCACCACATCGCGTTCTCGCTCTGTGAGTGTACTTAAGGCACGGTCAATTTCCTTGCTCAGTGATTCATTCATCAAACCATTGTCGGCCTTTGGGGAATCCAGATTAACCAACACATCCAACAAACTGCTTTCTTCGCCATTGGCAAAAGGCGCATCCATGCTTACGTGGCGTCCACTTACCTTCATGGTGTCGCTCACTTTATCTATCGGGAGGTCAAGTATTTCGGCCAGTTCCTCTGCGCTTGGTTCGCGCTCAAACTGTTGCTCTAGTTTACTGTAGGCTTTGTTGATTTTGTTTAACGAACCCACCTGATTGAGTGGTAAACGAACAATTCGGCTTTGCTCGGCCAAAGCTTGTAATATACTTTGACGGATCCACCATACGGCATAAGAGATAAACTTAAAACCACGGGTCTCGTCAAAACGGCGGGCCGCTTTAATAAGCCCAAGGTTACCTTCATTAATCAGGTCAGGTAAACTTAAACCTTGATTTTGATACTGTTTTGCTACCGACACCACGAACCTAAGGTTAGCACGGGTGAGTTTTTCCAAAGCCGCCTGATCACCATCTTTGATGCGTTTAGCTAAAATAACCTCTTCCTCTGCCGTAATCAGTTCTTCACGGCCAATTTCCTGCAGGTATTTGTCGAGAGATGCGCTTTCGCGGTTGGTGATGGACTTGGTTATTTTTAGTTGCCTCATGGTGTGGGATTAAGTGAACAAAGATAGGTAAAAACGAGCGATTCTTAAAGTAAATATAAGCCTTATACTCTTTTTTAACGAAAAAAGTTAAGACAAAATGCAGATTTTTCTAAAGTTCCCTTAAAATGAAATTAACGGCTGAGCTCATAATCAGAAGAAGTTGAAGCCCGTAATTTGCCTATTAAGCCTTCTGATACAGACAAAACCCCAACCGGTTTCGGGAGAGTTTTGATTGATTTTGTTAGAACAAATGGCCTTAAACCCTTTGTTTACTGCTTAAATGAAGGCTATATGGTGTTAACACTTACGTGATGAAAACCAGGGCTTTAATTAACACTGCCCTGTTTAATCAAACCTTGAAGGAAGCTAAAACTATGGAGTGGAAGGCTGTATTTTTAACCAAATTAAAACTGCCACAAATGAACCCAGATAGCCTAAAGTCAGAAATACAGCAGGTATTGGACCAGGATTTAGCACTTAGAAAGGAATACAATGAGTTAAAACGTTCGCTCAGTGATTACCGTAACCAGCTCATCATGAGGGATGAGGACTGTAAAAGACTTCAAGTTACCATAGACGTGTTAAATACAAAATTATTGGTTTTGGAGAGAGACAATTCAAGTTACAAATCAGAATTGGCTTCTTTCAAGGACCTAAAGGATAGCATTCATGAACAATTAACTGCAAAACAGGAGGAAATAGAGCTGCGTTTGCAGGAAATTGAAGGCCTTAAATTTGAACTTTCAGGAATTGCTTCTTCCTACGAATCAAAGATCAATGCCTTGCGCGAAAACGCTGCCTTGGAAAATGCAGCCATAAGCTCAGCATATGAAAAACAACTTGATGAACTTAAAAGCACCTCGCACTACCGCGAAACCGGAATACGGGATGAGTTTGAGAACAGAATATCCGAGTTGAGCGCCACATGGTTTGAACGGGAGCAAAGCCTTTTTGCCAGTAAAGATTCAAGCCTCGACGAACTCAGAACCCAGTATGAGAATCAGATTGAGTCCATCAGAAAGGAGTATACCGAACAACTAAGTCAGCTTAGTTCAGACAGTGAACTGCAACTGAATAAAATAACAAACAGTCATAGGGAAGAAGTAACTGAGCTTGAAAACATTTGGGCTGAGCGTCTGGCTGATAAACAAGCCGGATACGAATCACAAATCGTTCAACTGCGAGATGAAAAACAGGTCATATTGGCTGAAAGCCAGTCAACAGTAGAAACTAAACTTTCAGAAGTAGTGAGTGCCTATGAGGAGAAACTTTCAAACATCCTTATTCACTCAAATGCTCAGAACACAAAGCTGAATGACGAACTTCAGAATTTACAAAGCGAACTAAAACACACTATCGATGCGCTTGAGCGCAGCGAGCAGTTTGGTCAAACCAAAACGCTTGAACTTAATAATTTAACCGATGAATTGAACGGCCTAAAAGAAGAGTTGGTGAATGAAGCAGGACGTTACGCAGAGCTAAAATCGGACTTTGAAATTTTCAGACAGAATTCATCCCTTTCTGACAGTGATAAGGTGGTGGAAATGAATGCTCAAATAGAGCGTTTGAATTTGGAAATAACTAACATGAGCCTTGTGTTTCAGGATGCCACGAATCAATTGGCAGAAGCGGAAAATAGAATTGAGTCAAAAAATAAAGAACTGGGCGTGTTGCAGGCCCGTTTAACGGAACTGGAAACAAAACGTTCTAATGTAGAAGATGATTTTGAGGTTTTCAAAACAGAATTTCAACTCACCATACAGGAAGAATTGGACGCCCGTGCATTAGAATACCAAAAGCTTCTTTCAGAAAATACACACCTTATCTCTGAAATCGAACAAAGTTCGAGCAGATCTGAGGCGCTTGCAAGCGAATTAAGTTTGATGAAGGATGAACACGAACAAATGCGTTTGCAGAGCCTTGCCAAGTCAGAAGATTTTAAGGAAAGTCTTTCTTTAAAACAAACTGAGATTGAATCTCTTCAGGAAAACCTGAGTCGTATGATTTCAGAACATCAGGAATTGCGTTTAGAAAATCAGGTGCTCAACGACAAACTTCAACAGAACAGCACCATTCTTCAATCAGAAAACCAAACCTTATTGTCGCAGATTACTGAACTCAAACACATGGTTTCCGGACTGGAACAAAAACTTTCTGAGGCCAATGCGAAAAATGAGGCCTTTGAAAAAGAAATCCAACAGCTAAGTTTAGGTCAAAGTCAGGAAGAACATGACGCATTTGTTGACCGTTTGTTTAAGCAGATTGATCACCTGAACGATCAGCGACTAGCCTTACTTGATGAAAAAGAACAAATGGCCGGGCAATTGCTCAAAATGAACGAAGCTATAGGGTCTATTTCGCAACAAGTTGACAATGAGAGTATTGACGTTACAGGTTTGAATAATCACAGGAAGAATGTTATCTTAGCGGGGAATTCATCCCGAAATGAGGACGTTTCGGGAATGAAAGAGCAAATAAACAACTTGGTGCGTGAAATTGACAAGTGTATAGCGTTATTAAGTGCTTAATTTTTCGCCCTCTGTAAATGAGCGATGTTCATATAAAAGTTGAAATTGCGGGTAGTATCTACCCGTTAAAAGTAGACTCGGGTGAAGAAAAGCACATCAAAGAGGCTGTTGAACTGATAAATGACAAAATCGCTGAATTTGAACACAAATACGCGATAAAAGATAAAAAGGACCTGCTTGGGATGGTCATGCTGCAATTAGTAGCCCAGTTAAACAAGCAAGCCAACAGTGCAGAGAAAGAATTAAGTCATTTAAAACAACTTTTTGCAGACGTAGAGGATATGTTGAAGGATCACCTCAAACAGGTGAAAAACGTCAGCGAATAATACACTTCAGTTTGCCATTTTACGCACAAATGTTGGGCACAGGCTCAGGTTTGTGCGTTTTTTATTAACTGGGGCAGAGGCGAAGCGCCTGCCCAAAATTATTGAATATGGAAATACTAAGCATCGTTTTTATTGCAGGGGCGCTCATTTTAGGAGTTGTTGCCGGCTTTCTTATAGCTGGAAGTAAACTGAACTCAAGTGCTGCTAAAGAAAAACAAAACATGATTAAGGAGGCGGAAGTAAAAGCCGAGTCCATCAAACAGGAAAAAATACTTCAGGCCAAAGAAAAATTCTTTCAATTAAAAACTGAACACGACAAACAAATTCAGGAAAGAAACAATCACATTGTTCAAACCGAGAACAAGATTAAACAGAAAGACGGGGAGCTCAACAAACGTATTGAGGACATGAACCGCAAAGAGAAGGAATTGGAAACGCTTAAGGCGCAGGCCAGTCAGCAAATCGATCTGTATAAAAACCGTTTGGAAGAAGTAGAGAAGGGGCACCGTAAACAGGTGGACATGCTGGAAAAAATCAGCGGTTTAAAAGCTGATGATGCCAAGGCACAATTGGTTGAATCGGTAAAAGCGGAAGCCAAAACCCAGGCGATGGTGTACATCAAAGACATTATGGAGGAGGCTAAACTAACCGCCAACAAAGAAGCTAAAAAAATTGTACTACAAAGCATACAGCGAGTAGCCACCGAAACGGCCATTGAAAATTCCATTTCTGTTTTCCATATTGAAGGGGACGAAACCAAGGGCCGTATTATTGGTCGTGAAGGAAGAAACATTCGTGCACTTGAAGCTGCAACCGGAGTAGAAATCATTGTAGACGACACGCCCGACGCGATTACACTGAGCTGTTTTGATTCTATCCGTCGCGAAATTTGTCGTCTGGCCCTGCATCAGCTGGTTACCGACGGCCGTATACACCCTGCACGCATTGAAGAAGTAGTTGAGAAAACAAAAAAAATGCTGGAGGAGGAAATTATTGAAACCGGAAAACGCACCTGTATTGATTTGGGCGTTCATGGCCTGCACCCCGAGCTTATTCGTATGGTGGGCCGTATGAAATACCGTTCTTCTTACGGACAGAACTTATTACAACACAGCAGGGAAGTAGCCAATCTTTGTGGCATTATGGCCAGCGAAATGGGTCTTAATCCCAAGATTGCCCGTCGTGCCGGGTTGTTGCACGACATTGGGAAAGTACCGGATAATGAGCCGGAATTACCACATGCCTTGTTGGGTATGAAGTTAGCTGAGCAATACAAAGAGAAACCGGAAGTGTGTAATGCCATTGGGGCACACCACGATGAAATTGAAATGAATACCTTGTATTCGCCAATCATTCAGGTGTGTGATGCCATTAGTGGAGCCCGCCCCGGTGCGCGCCGCGAAGTGGCCGAACAGTATATGAAACGATTGAAAGATCTGGAGGCCCTGGCCTTAAGTTACGATGGGGTCGAAAAAACATATGCCATCCAGGCCGGACGCGAAGTGCGTGTTATTGTAGCCAGTGACAAAGTGAGCGACAAACGCGCTGAGGAACTGGCATTCGATATTTCTCAACGCATACAAACCGAAATGACCTATCCGGGTCAGGTTAAAGTTACGGTGATCCGTGAAGTGAGGGCAACAGGCTATGCAAAATAACAGCCAACAAAGCAAAGAGACAAAAGAACTCGCGACGCCTTCACAGCTTGCAGAGCAATCGGAAATCACCTTCGACTCTTTTAAATTCAATGAAGACTTGCAGGAAGGATTGATGAGTATGGGCTTCAAAAAACCAACGCCTATTCAGCAACAGGCCATTCCGGTAATTCTCGAAGGCAGTGACCTAATCGCCTGCGCACAAACAGGAACCGGTAAAACGGCAGCATTTTTGCTTCCCATCATGGAGCACATTTTAAAGGCTCCAACACGTCACCTGAATACCTTAATCATTGCGCCTACCAGAGAACTGGTATTGCAGATTGATCAGCAAATTGATGGGCTTGGTTATTTCTGCTCAGTTGGCTCTATTGCTATTTATGGAGGAAATGACGGTATTACCTGGGAGAAACAGAAACATGCCCTGCGCGAAGGTGCAGACATTGTATGTGCAACGCCCGGACGTTTAATCGCCCTCTTGCAAGGCGGCTCCATAAATTTTGATCATTTGCAACATTTGGTGCTTGATGAGGCTGACCGCATGCTCGACATGGGTTTTATGGACGACATCAACACCATCATCAACTATTTACCAAAGAAAAGGCAAACGGTGATGTTTTCGGCTACTATGCCACCTAAGATCAGGGCCTTGGCGCAAAAGATTACAAACAATCCTGCTCAGGTGAACATTGCTATCAGTAAACCTGCTGAAGCGGTAGAGCAGCAAGCATACGTGCTTCATGAGAATCAGAAATTACCTCTTTTGCAAAAATTGCTGGAAAACCAGGAATACCAATCGGTTATTATTTTTTGCTCAAGAAAAGATGGGGTAAAACAACTTGAAAAAACCTTACGCAAAACCGAAAATTCCATGCGGGCCTTTCACTCTGATCTGGAGCAGGCGGAACGGGAATCCATAATGCGGGGTTTTAAGTCGCGCACCTTGCGTATTTTGATTGGTACAGATATCCTTTCACGTGGAATAGATGTGGAAGGGGTAAGTTTGGTGCTGAATTACGATGCACCACCGGATCCTGAAGATTACATTCACCGTATCGGCCGCACAGCCAGAGCATCCAGAACCGGCACAGCCATTACGTTTATAAATCCTGCCGATCAGAAAAAGTTTTCCAGAATCGAAGACCTCATGGGTATGGAGGTGAAAAAAATGCCACTTCCTGAAGAATTGGGCCCGGGCCCTGTATACGACCCTGAGGCATCCAGAAGGGAATTCAGCGGTAAAAAGCCGTTTAGAAGACCAGGAGGAGGCAAGAATGAACGCAACAGCCCCCAGAGACGCAGAAAGTGAAACTTAATGTCCTTTTCATTAGTATAAGTTTTTTAATCTGAATCGCGACAAAGAATACTCACCATGAACCCAAAATTGCTTAGAGGACTTATTCTCCTCTTTTTAGTTCTGATGCAGAACCGCGCAAATTCAGCAACGGTGACTACAGTAGGGAATGGAAATTGGAATTCAGTTGTTGTTGGTTTACCTTGGCCTTTGGGCATTGTACCATCAGCAACCGATGTGGTAATTATAGACAATAACGATATTGTTAATTTAACTTCCAATCAATCCATTGCCGGGGTTTTTTTAAACGTAGGCGCCACCCTCAACATGAACACCAATACCAGGACACTTACGGTAAATGGTAGTTTTCTCATGGCGAACAACTCTGCTATAAATGGAAATGCAACCAGTAGAGCCGTTCTTATCTCTGGCGATATGGTTATAGCCGGGCCAAATAAAACCATACAGAATGTAGCCATTTCAGTTGCCGGTACGTTCTGGAACGTAAGTGGAAACATTACCTTAAATACGGGGAATACAGCCAGCAAATATTTTGGAAACTTTTTAAACGATGGTACTTTTATCAACAACATCAGTAACGTACCCTTTACTGTCGGAGGAAATTTTACCAATAATGGCACTTTTACTTCAGGTACAGGCCGGGTAACCTTTACCGGGGCCACCAGCAATACCATATCCGGATCAGCTGCAAGCACCGGCTTTGGTGGTGGTATTACAGTGAATAAAGGCACTTCACAAAACAACATTTTAGAAGTAACAAGTGTGATTACAATGGTGAATGGTGGGCTTACTCTAACAAATGGAACTTTTAAACTATCCAGTGCATCTACGATTGTTCCATTTACGGTTGATCCGAATATTCCTGTGAATGCAAAGCTTTGGAACAACGGAGGGACAATGAATAGTACGGCTAGCATCGATTGGACACTTTTAGGTTATATTCATGTGAGTGCCGGGGCATTGAATTTTGGCACAGCTATTAATAATAGAATTGCACCTAACTCCAGTGGAGCTACCTCGGGGGTTATTGAAATCAGCGGAGGCACTTTAACCGCAACAGGACGGATTTCAAGTGGAGTTAATGCCTGGAGATACATCATGAGTGGCGGTACGGCTTCACTGGCAACCCTTGGTAACACCACAGCGGGGCGAGATGTTTTTAATCTTGACAACTCTACAAATGGTGTGTTTAGTATGTCCGGCGGCACCCTGATCATTTGCAACAAAGCAGGCGCAGCCGGTGAAAACCTTGGGTACCACAATACCGCTTCTTTAGGTACAGGCTTCACGGGTGGCGTGCTTCAGATGGGAACTACGGGTACCACAGCTGGCAGCATCATGCGTGTTGAAACTACCATTCCTATTTATAACCTTGTGGTGAATGCAGCAAACTGTACTGTGCAGGTGCAGTCGCCTGCTGCTCCCACTGCTACAGTTGTACAAGTAACCAATAGTATTAATATACAAAATGGAACATTTGATATTAGCGCGTTAGACGTAAATATTGGAGGAAACTGGACAAATTCCAGTGCTGTCGCCGATCCTCTCATACAAGGCACACGCAGGGTAACCTTTAATGGAACCGCTCCCCAAAGCATTTCAAACACAGGTAGCGCAAACGGTATGGTGTTTGCCAATATCATCACCAACAATACTTCCACTGTCATTCCTCAAATTACACTCAATACAACACTTCAGGCCCAAACAGGTCTTACACTTACTGCAGGTAAAGTCAATCTCAATTCAAATACGTTTACATTGGGTACCTCTGCCGCCACTCCCGGTACACTTTTAAGAACTGCGGATTATGTCTACGGAGGCACATTCACCCGATGGTTTCCTACTGCTTTGTTTGCCATCGGCAACGCGGCAGGACTTTTCCCCATGGGCACAAGTCAAAATGATTACCGTCCGCTTTGGGTTGGGTATTCTTCAAATTTAACTACAGGGGGTGTCATCAGCGTTCAGCACAGTCCCACGTATCCATCCACCTATGTTGCCTCAACACACAATGACGCGAGTTGGGGGAATACATTGCAAGGTGTATCTAATTCCATCTGGGTAGTAACAACCAGCACCCTTGCATTTGCGGGTTCAACCGGAATCATTCGTTATGGGGGCACCGGTTTTGGTACCAATGCACTTGCTGACCTGAATGCGTCCCTCCTGGCCTCTGTTATAGGTTCACACGGTGCTGCAACCAACGTGAACACAACTTATGAAGTGAACAGAACAGCGTTAAGTACGGCAAATCTGGCGAATTCCTGGCGAATTGGTACACGAAATGTGACAGCTTCTCCATTGCCAATTACTTTGCTGAATTTCACTTCAGAACTACGCGAAGGCAAGGTGCTTTTAAATTGGAAGACCGCATCTGAAAAAAACAGCGATTTTATTGCTCTGGAACGCTCATCAGATGGGATTAACTTTGTGGAGATCGATAGAAAAAAGGCACAGGGCAGCAGCAGTTCCATTGTGGTTTACCAAAGTCTGGACAATAAACCTGAACCCGAAATAAATTACTACCGTTTAAAATTGGTAGATAAAGATGGGTCCTATATGTATTCAAAGATTCTGGCTGAACGCCTTGATCTCCCGATTTCCCACCTTATGGTTTTTCCAAATCCAACGTCCGGGAAATTGCAAGTTGCCACAGGAAACGACTAGGGAATCGTTTCGATCAGTGTTGTAAATGCTCTTGGTGAAGTAATCCAAACCTATTCAGGAAACTATACAGCCATTGACCTTAGCATGGAGCCGGACGGTGTTTATTTTATACGGTTTAACTATTCTACCAAAAGTCAGGTAAAAAAAATAATCTTGTCACGTTCCTGATTAATTCTCCTCTTCCGATTTTTCAGCTTCCGGTTTTCTCAATGAACTGAACCAGTTCACCAGCATTAACTTTTGATCTTCGTTTAATTTTGTGTCTCCGTGGATGATTGTATATGAACTCATGGGCATTTCCCCTTCCTGGATCATTTCAACACATTCTTCCAGTTTGTGATCTGCTTTTTTTGCCGTGTATTTGCCCCACTCTGAAAAATTAAGGTGCTTGCGTCCCTCGTTGATGTGGTGTTTTATCCACCATGAAACCGGCGCCACATTGGTGTACCAGGGGTAAATGGACGTGTTGCTGTGGCAATCGTAACAAGAGGCTTTAATGATGGTCTGAACTTCTGCAGAAGCAGTGTTCAGAGTAAGAAAATCGTTTTCAGCTACCGTCGGAGGATTTGTTTTATCGATACGGAAAAGTTGCATCACAATTAAAATAGTCAAGAAAGCGATGCTGATTTTTTTCGGAGTAAGGTGTTTGCGCATAAGGTAAACCGGGATTAAGATAAATCTTCAGTACTAATGTATTAAATTTTATGGAAATTCACATGGGGTTGTGGTTAGCTTTCTTGTTTATCCTCCTCCGGGAAAGCAGTTGATGGTGCTGGGGTATAAAGGAGAATTGCTAATTTTAGATTTTTACACTTCATGAACTTCAAATCTGACAAGCCTGATACTTCCATAAATTCTGAAGAAAAGACAGGTGCCATGGCTCCTGTTCTGAAATCCTTTACACCCTATCAAACCTTTGTGGTTATCTTATTGGCTTTACTTCAATTTACCGTTGTTCTGGATTTTATGATCCTGTCGCCATTGGGAGACATTTTAATGAAAACGCTTGATCTGAGTACATCACGATTTGGTTCCGTGGTTTCGGCATATGCCATTAGTGCGGGCATCTCCGGACTATTGGCCGCAGGCTTTGCAGATAAGTTTGACAGAAAAAAACTGCTTTTGTTTTTTTATAGTGGTTTTGTGATAGGCACTTTATTTTGTGGTTTGGCCAATTCATATGAGAGTTTATTTGTTGCGCGAATCGTAACCGGACTATTTGGTGGTGTTATCAGCGCAGTGGGAATGGCAATCATTACAGATCTCTTTTCATTACAACAAAGGGGCCGGGTTCTTGGTTATGTACAAATGGCATTCGCGGCCAGTCAGATTCTTGGTGTGCCACTTGGTTTGTGGTTGGCTGACGCCTTCAGTTGGAACGCTGCATTTTTTATGATAGTTGGGCTGGCGCTACTGATAGGCCTGGCGGTGTTGTGGAAGTTAAAGCCACTTAACGAACATTTAAAGATCCAATCCGATAAACGGGCTATAGAACATTTGATGCATACCATCCAAAAGAAAAATTACAGAATTGGTTTTATTGCTACGGCAGTGCTTTCCATGGGTGGATTTATGATAATGCCTTTTACTTCTGCTTTTATAGTAAACAATGTGGGTATAAGTCAAAGTTCTCTGCCGATAATTTTTCTCTTCACTGGATTGTCTACCATAATCATCATGCCCCTTATAGGAAAACTAAGCGACAAGGTCAGTAAGATGCTGCTTTTCACTATCGGTACTTGTATCGCTTCAGTGATGATTCTGATTTATACAAACCTTACTCCGGTTCCAATCTGGATGGTTATTGTTATCAACATGATCTTATTTATGGGCATCATGAGCAGGATGGTGCCTGCAACAACACTTAATTCAGCGATTCCTGACGCGGCAGACAGAGGTGCTTACATGAGCATCAATTCCTCTCTTCAACAGATGGCAGGCGGACTTGCGGCTATATTTGCCGGCTTTGTTGTGAAACAGGAAAGTAAGTCGGCGCCACTTGAGAATTTTGATGTGCTGGGCTATATCATGCTCGGTTTTATGCTTTGGTGCCTTTACCTTGTATTCAGAGTTAACCGTTTGGTAAATAACAAAAAAGCCTAAACTAGATTTGTGTCTTCATTGAACGGAAGGTTAGATTGATTCGGGGAACACTCACTTTTTTAGATTTTGGTAAACTGTGCAGCCAGTACTCCTGCGTTAGGCCCTTCATTTCAAACAAACTCCCATTTTCAAGTTGGAGCGATAATTTCTTACTGCCGGATTTTTGTTTGAAAGAGAACGTTCTTTCAGCACCCAAACTTATCGAGGCAATACTTGAATACGCTAGTATGGAATTCTCATTGTCACTGTGCCATCCCATGCCGCAGGTACCATCCGGGTAATAATTTAAGAGGCAGGAATTGTATCTGGTCTTACAACAGCTCTCCGCAATTGTTTTTAGTTCCAGTAGAGCTTTGGTCCAGAGTTTGGCGATTTTTGTTTCCCCTGAATAGGTATAGTGATAAGCTTTATCACCATACCAGGCCACTTTTCTCGACATGTGAATGGTTTTGCCTGCTATTTTTAGTCTTTCGTTTTCCCAGTAAATGTGATTTTTAAGATGTTCAAAATAAGCATAAGCCTGATCTGCAGTCAGCACCCTGCCATAATAGAAGGCTTCACCTAAATCAGGAAGGATATTTTGAACGTTCAAAGGGAAAAGTGTGTTATGCATTTCCTTGAGATAAGACTTACCAGCCCTTTTGTTTTTTCAAACTAGTTATGTGTGCCAGATGGTGCCTCGAATGCCAGTCGTACAAAGCCA
>Ga0154020_10001209_pt1 | contig 31955 bp, 64 predicted proteins | sample Klosneuvirus_201_FD_109709 | JGI IMG/M metagenome (GOLD analysis project Ga0154020, IMG submission 109709) | Active sludge microbial communities from wastewater, Klosterneuburg, Austria - Klosneuvirus_20160825_MG | ecosystem: Engineered > WWTP > Aerobic digester > Activated sludge | place...
AAATAATAGGATTGATATTATAAATAATAATAATATTTCTTTGTTAGAAAGAGGATGGAGTCTGAAATTAGGGAAATTATTCAATATAACTAGAATATCTGCTGCACGATGGGTATCAAAAAATAGGGAATACATTTTCAGTAAATTAAATATAATTACTTAGTTAAGCTAGATATAGTCTTCCGCTACATACGGAAAGGTTAATGATTCGACTCCTTTTATAAAGGCTAAAGTAAATTATGTTTATAACTTTTTTATCATTCATTTATATTTATTGCATTATTATACTTATATTTGTACGATAATTAAAATATAAAAATAATGAATTCGGAAACATTTTTCGTCCCAATAGCACTTATTTGTACAAATAAAGAAGATTATAAAAAGGTTCAAGTAACTAAGTCTAATCATTCAAAAAGTTCAAAACTTTATGATGCAATAAACGAAGCCTATGGATTTTCAGAGATAGATAAGGAGTCTTTTATTATGCCCGTTATGCAACTCTATAATCCTATTGATTTTAATAGTAGAAAAATAGATTGCTTTTTAGAAGTATTAAGTGATGCTTCTTACAGAGAATTTAAAAAGGCATCTAAATTATTGCCATTGTCAAAACCGCTCACTTCATTCGTTTATTCATCTACTGGAGATTTTGGACATGAGGAAATGAAGCCAAAGTTTAAACCTTTAAATGAAGTTCCTACAATAAAAGATACCTTAATTAATGGTGAAATTCCGCAAGGCACTTCTGCAATGTTGTTTTTTGTATTACCTGTAGTTGTTTCTCATAATAGCCAGAAAAAATTGGATAAGATAATTGATTTTATGTTTGAGCGTGACATAAATGAAGATAAGATGCATAAGCTAAGGAATTCTATCAACGAGTATTTTGGAATAATCAATCCTAGTACCTTAGCTGTTTTTCCTATATCTCACACTGCTTACATGGAAGAGGAATTTGATATGATAACAGATTCAATGAAAATAGCTCAATTTGAACAATCTGAATTAAAAGAAAAAAATGAGCCGTTTGTAAATATAAATAAAACAGGAAGAAACGATAAGTGTCATTGTGGTTCTGGTAAAAAATATAAGCAGTGTTGTATTTACGAATTAAATTAACAATAAATGATTAATTTAGAAAAAATAACTCCGATTATAAAAGACTTCCTTTCTAAGGTTACTAAAGAAGATTTTTTACAGTGGATTGCATTAGATGAAGCACGAGAAAAACGAGGATTCATTCAGGATGAGTTAAATAAAATAGCTTCAGTAGTAGATATTAAGATGTCCTATGTTTACGATAAATCATTTTCTCAGCATGTAATTTATGTGCTTCCTAAGTCTGTATATAACTCAGATGAATATGCTACACTTGAAGTAGATTTGATAACTAAATTCATCACGAAATATCCATATGATGACATTCATTTTATCACAGAAGGTCATGACCATAAATTACCAGAATTTGAGTTTACTATTGATTCATTAAAAAAATAAATAAATGGAAGATGTAAATTATTGGATAGTTGCCAATATAAAAGAATTATTAGACATGGGATTAACCATACAAAGTAACAACTATTGTTTGAATAAAACAAACTGGGGTAGGATTAATGAACATGAATACGCTTTACATAATTATAATGGAAACGATTCTATAGATTATTATTATGATACAGATGATGATAAAAGCTATGTGAAGGCTATTGAAACTTTAATTAACGATTTAAATAAATAAAAAATTATGATGGCAAAACAAAAATCAGAACATATTTACCTTAGCATGATAGATTCAGGATGTGTAAGTGAACATACAGCTAAAAAATGCGCTATCTTAGCGGTAGATGAAATTAATAAAGTACTATCAGGCTTAGAGCCTAAAGTTCATGAAAATGAATTATGGCTATACAGAGAGATTCAAGCTAAAATTCCATATTGGAAAGAAGTAAGAGAGTGTTTAAATGAAATAGAACCAAGATTTTAACTAAATGAATGACTACGATAAACAAATTAATGACTATTTAGCTTCAGAATTAGAAGGGAAGCTTTTTGTCGATATTGAATTTTATAAAACATTTGGTGAAACTTATTCTATTCATAAAAATTATTATACATGTAAGAATGGAAAAATTTGTTGTGTTAATGATGGCGTAGAATATTTTGGAGATTATAAACTAATAGAGTTGAAAATGGTAAAACATATTGGAGAATATGACCCTAAAGAAACATATAAAAGGGTTATTAAAAACTATTCATACGAGGATTTTTTAGCTTTACATAATATTAAATAAAATTATTCTAACTGAAAATCAATAACTTATGAAATAAATGAAAAATAAATTTGCACATCAAATAAAAATAATATAATTTCGCACCACAGAAAAACAAAATGAAAAATTTATCTTTACATAGTTACTTGTCGCTTTATCTTGAAAAAGGTTCAGGTGAAACTATTATGTAATGTTATGATATAAAAAAACTAACTAAACAATAATTAAACCTGAGCCTAAAAAGTTCAGGTTTTTTTATGTGGTTATAATTCGTTCTTTAATTAAAAAATATATGTTGGATTTAGCTTATTCGGTAAAGTGTATGATTGTGGCTCATAAGAACAGGGTTCGATTCCCGAATTCAACCAAAGGAGAGAAAACCTATCAGGGTAGGCGCATTCTGCTAAAATGTCGGCTCAATAAAATGAGTGTGGGTCACGACCACTTCTCTCCGCAAAAAAAAAATAGTTCTTTGAATAAATAAAATAATGGAAGGTGAAGTAGTTGCATTGGAGCGACAACTAGTCTTGAAAACTAGGTATCGGATTAATAGTCTGATTGGAGGTCGGGTCTTCCTCCTTCCGCTTATTGGAGTAATGGTAAATTGGTAAATCAGACGACTGTAAATCGTTCGCTTCGGCTGTGTAAGTTCGATTCTTACTACTCCAACAATAAATAAATATGCAGATGTGGTGGAACTGGTAGACACGATGCGTTTAGAGCGTATTTCCGAAAGGAGTGAGGTTTCGAGTACCTCCATCTGTACATAATGCGCCTATGTTGAAATTGGGAAACAAGATGGTCTTAAACACCATTGCGAAAGCTTGCAGATTCGAGTTCTGCTAGGCGCACTTTATAAAAAAGGATTAAAACCTATATATTTATCACTGTTTATGTTGGCTACCCAAGCTATATCTAATATAGGAAGCTCATTTGTAATGATACAACTATCTTCGCAATCAGTCCAGAACTCATCAGCTCCTTTTGAATATAGGTACTGGTGAATATTGTACATGTCAACTCTGTAGTCTTTTATTTTGTAAATATTCTCCTCTTTAAATGGAGTGTAAAATCTCTTTACGAATTGACCTATGTAGTTTTTGTAATGTTCCATTTACTTAATTAAATCAATTAAAGTATCCTTAGATAATTCCGTTAAGTCAATTTTTGGATTTCTATCAGTTATTTCAAATCCAGAATCAGATAATAATTTTTCTAATGAAATATAGCAATCTAAAGTTTTTAAAGCATACTCGGTGTATAAGTCGGTTACTGAATTATAAGCAACTCTGCCTTTTCCAGTTCTGAATTGAGCCAAAATAAATTGTTTATCAGTAATAACTCCTAAAGTCTTTTCTTGTGAATCCATTTCGCAATCAACATTAATTACAATATTATCTGGATTAACCATATAATTATGTTTCATACTAACTATTTTTTCTTTAGCTAAAAAGAATTTGAATTTAGAATTAGGAGAGCCATTATAAAGATTAACTTTAACTATGGCAGGTCTAAATCCTTTTGAAGTATAAAATAACTCTGTAGCTTCAGGACTAGCTGAAGTCATATCTCCAGAATAAACAATAGAATTGTTTTCATTCTTATAAGCTACATTCCATCCATATGCGTTTCCATCTATGTCAAGTAATTTTAAGTCAAGGTCTTGCGCTCCATCAACTCCTTTCCAATTAATACCAATAATATTATCGCTATCAGAGAAGTCAAAAGAAGTCCCTAATGGGTAATTTCCGATAAAAGATTTTTCACTTGTAGGTAAAGTTATGTTTACTCCTTTTGGTAATTTAATTCTGGTAGATTTTGATTTTAACGACTCTACTAAATCAGAGTAAATAACATTATAGATTAATTGTAAATATTGATTAGACTCAACCTTTTGTTGTTTAATGAATAACTTTTGGTTTCTTACTACAAAGGCTCTGTTATCTAATTCTTTTTGACGAACTAAAATAGCCTGTAATAAGCTAATCTTTTTAAAATTAGTAATACCTTTTAATCTATTAGGAAGCTCAGATACAGATTTAGGATTTGATAATAACTGTTCAAAATATCCTTTTTTCATAGGGATATGATTTCTTTCCGCTAATCTTCTTAATTTATTAATACATTTACGATTAGGCTCATTATTTCTAAATGCTAAAAATAAAGGCTTAAATCTATAAAATACTTGAGATAATTTCTCGTATCCAAATTTTTCAACTAATTCATCAATTTGTAAATTAAAATTAGCAGCAATAGTTTGAATAGTAAATGAATCTTTAATTAATAAAGTTTTTTCGGTAGATAAATAAACTAAAAACCTAACCATTTCAGAAGATTCTGTTGGCAAAATTCCAGTCTGTTTATAAAGAAACATTTTAGCTTCTTTATTTTTAACTTTGTCAATATTAATTTCAGTATTTAGCCAATCCAATATACTAATAACGTCGGTAATAGTTTCTTGCTTTAAGGCAATTCCGCTGTATAACATATTTAAGCATCTCTCAGAAACTTCTTCTTTAGAGATAGGCATAATTACTTTGAAAGTAGAAATATTAATATCAGGAGAAGCAGATTCTTTTCTTGGAATGAAAGATTCTCCTTCATAATTAGTCCCGTATGTTGATGCGTAATGTTTCAACTGGTCTTCCCATAATTCAATTCTTGATTTTGAAATAATGTCATTCCACTTTTTATAAAATGTAGAATTATAATCGGATTCTTTTGATTTTATCCAATTTAAAACTTCTTCATTACACAAATCAGGATGAACAATAATGCCATGCTTTAAAGAGTTTTCGTTTAATACATTAAATGAAACAGTTATTCCTGTTGCAACTGCTTTGTTGAAAGTTTTTAATACTAAATTATTCATGATTTTATTTTTTTGGTAGTTTATTTTAAATTAAAAAAGAGACACAGCGGATAGTAGAACGTTACAAATGTTTAAATAGGAACTATCTTTGCCATGTCTCTTTTTTTTGTGCGAAGAGTAAAAACGCCAATGTTGAATAGGAACTCTTTATGCACTTTTAAGCGAGTAGTAGGTTCTTGGATGAAAAATAGGAACTACTTATGCTTAATATTTTTATATTTTTTAATGTTTAACGATACAAATTTACAACTTATTTTTATATTTCAAAATAAAAGTTATTAACAATTTAATATTTAGCACATGTTTTCGGTTTCATCTTGGAATAAGAAAATTTGCTCTTGATACCACAAAACATTATCATAATTCTGTTTTTCGTTATCGGCAAAATTCTTAACTAATTTCTCAACTCGTTTCTTTTGACCTCCATCTCTTCTTACGAAAATATCCTTATGCCAAAAATTCATGTAGCAAAAAGCATATCCTATTTCAGAAAGCATTTTTTGCCTCAATTCTTTTGTATTTTGCGGTAAATGCTTATAGGTTTTTGGGTCGTCTAAATCAACCTCAAAATCTCCAAACGGTCTGCATACAAATTTTCTCATTTACTATTTTACTAAAAAATGTTTATTCAACTCATACTTTTCTAATACCTGAAACAGATTATAGAAAGCTGATTTAACTTCCTGTGGGGTATTAGTGCCATAAGTAGAAACTCTAACTGTATGACTATGATTTAAGTCGTCAGGTCTTGTTTCTACTGTTTTTAAAGTTATGTCGCCATTGTCATTTTTCTCCATCCAAAGGAAAGTTTCGATAATATCATTTTCTGCTGATTTTAATGCCATTTTCTTATTTTTTTAATTTTAACACAAAATTATGATTACACTTTAAAATATTTTGAAGTAAATGTAAGTATTTTATTTCGCAAATTTTAATTCCAATGTCTTTATTTTTATTATAATGAATTAAGTCAAATCCACCTGATTCATTTATATTTAAAATGTATTTTTGAAAGTCTTCAATTATGTACTCATTTTGAGTAAGCTTGATAAATCCAACTTTTTTAACAATTGATTTTGTAAGTAATATTGGCTCAAAATGGTCTAAAAAAATGTACTCAGAAGACTTATCCGTTCTTATTGTAGCCGCTTTTTTTATTCCCTTTTTAGAGTCAGTTATATTTCCAGATATAGCTATTACCTGATGGATTATCCCATCTTTTTGTAGGTAATTACCTATCATTAGGTCTGATGAATTAATTTTTTCCATTAAATATCAATAAGGTTAAGTTGAGCTAAATTTTCATCGTAAAATTCTTTTAGGTCTTCTACAGTTTTAAAATATTTGTTTTGAATAGTTCCATCAGTCATTTTTAACTCTAAATGAGGGTAATATAAAACTTGTTTGTCTTTACAAAACATTGTTCCAGATTTCTCTATTTGCTCTTTACTTCTATGTTTTTGAGATTTAAAAGAATATTTTAAATGAAACCCTTCTTCAGGGAATAAAAAAGCAAGATATTTAGGCTTTTCTTTGTATTCGTACTCCGTGGATTCGTATCCAATATAGGTTTTAATTGATACTATTTGTTCTGTGTTTATTTTTTTAAAGTTTTTCATATATTTTTAATTTTAGCATTCGCACCATTTAAGTTTTGTAGCTCTATATTCAATCAGTGAAATAGTAGAAATAGCTAAATCATGTTCAAAAGCCTCTTTACTGAAATCTCTTTTTGATTTCATGGACATCATGTGTTCTACAGCCGTTCGGATTATTCCATTACACTTCTTACAAGTGCTAATTTTTATTTTAACTTCCTCTTCAGGCAAGTCTGAGTTTCGTTTATCCGCCATAGTATTCGCTCATTATTTTATTTTTCATTTCGTAAGGTATCTTGTCAGACATTAATCTGGCTATCTTATTAGATATGTCTGTCTTGTTGTCAAAAACTTCTTGGTCTAATTCAATGTGTTGTTCATTGGTAATTAATTCTTTTTTAAGGAACAAATCTAAAACAGATAAAGCGTCTCCTTTAATTAATACTCCAGTTTGATAACTGAAAATGTATTCAGCTATAATTGTTCTTTCTTCTTGATTAAATTCTAGTTCTTTAGTCATTATTTAAATCTTTTTTGCCTGTTTTTCTTTCAATTTTATGTAAGAGTCTTTTCCAAAAATTCATTCCATTTTTATTTACAGAAGTATTTCTAAGTGGTCTTTTTCCCCACCACTCTTTTCCTACATTCCCTCTTTTTTGTGCGTTTTGTCCTTGTGCCATTTATTCTTTATAATCTTGTAAATAATTTAAATGTTGATTAGGATTTCTAAAGGCATAATCAAGTAGTTGAATTTGACTGAATGCCTTAGAATTGTCTCCATAAAAATTTTCATATGTAAACTCATAAACTTCATTCACTTCATCAAAAGATACTTTTATGGCACTTTTTTCGCACCAGTATTTTAATTTTTTATGACTAAATTTAAACTTATCAGAGTATCTTTTCATTAGAATGTCACCTTCTTCGCTAGGATTAGATAACTTATCTATCACATATCTTTCTATATCCTTGGCTGAAAAATATTGCTCATGAAAAGACTGAATGTTTTCTACTATATCTCTTGCTACTTTCATCTAATCAATATTTTTTCCAAATGTTTGTCCTGTTATAAATCTTTTTATTTTGTAGCATGTATTAGGGGTTAATCCTGAATATTCGTCTGTTTGAAATAAGTTAAATCTTTGATTAATTAGAAAATCTGAATTATCATCAATAATCGCAAATTTATGGAAATCGAAATATTCGCATCCATGAGTTTCTTTCTTTATATTATCTCTTAGCCATTTTGAAATTTCAATTCCTCTCTCGTATCCCAATTTATCTGTCTTTCCAATTATTTTAAAAGTTCCGCCACTATATTCAAAAATTTCTTGTAACTCTTGAAGTGTTTTTCTAACTCTAATACTTGCAGATATTACAACTTCAGCATCAATGTCTTTACATAATGAATTAAACCATCCTATTCTTTCTCGGCAAATCTTACTAGAGTAATATTCTAATTTAGAAATAGTACCAGATTTAACAGATTTCTTTAGTTTCTTGTTGGCATCTTTGTAATCTTTATACTGCTTTGATTCGTAAAATATTTGGCAATTAAAGACTCCGTCAAGGTCAAGGAATATAATTGGTTTTACTTTTTGCATTATAAAAACATGTTATTTAAACGTTTAATCATATCCTTGTAAGGATGAATAGAAATTAAAAAATCAAAATAACTTTCCTCGCTCATCGTTAAAGATAAAATACCATAAGCTAATTTTAATAAAAAATTATCAGGACGAGTTAATTGATAAACAAACTTAGGATTCTCTTTCTTATACTTTTCAAACATGCCTTCTTTTCCTTTAGTTTTAGAATAAGAAACATTGGCTAGTCTATCTGCTAACTTTACAAATGTAGCAAATTCAGTTTTACGAATTCCTTTGTAGTATTTTGTATTAGCTCTTTCGGCTCTGTTTTTACCTTTTTCATTGGTTACAGCGTATACAATATTAGCCACTTCTTCTCCAACTTCTTTTTTTAAATCGTTGTATGTTATCCTGCAATCTTCGCAAGTGTCATGTAATTGGCAAGCAGATAATACTACAGGCTTTTTTGAATTGATTAAGTATATAAATTCTTGTCCAAATTCTTCTACCATATTTAGATGAAAAGTATAAGGCTTATGGTCATAAGTGTGGTTCACTTCCGAATGATACTTATTGGCAAGGCTTCTTGATTTTTCTAGTAGATTATTCATTTTTAATTAAATTTTACACTATTCGTTTTAGTAATTAGTTTTTTTAGATTTTCAGCATCTTCGTAACGCTCTTCCATTACAGCTTTGTCAATTTCTGAAATAATATTTATTGTCGGCATAACCATTTCAATATAATATCTTTTTTGTCCAAATATAAAATAATCCCTTTTTGAGTAAGCTCTAAGAAGAATATATCCAAAATTAACGTAGTATTCAAATAACTTGATAGTACATTTTTCTGAATTTGAGTTAAATTTTATCACGTATTTTGTTAAGTCCATTTTATTTGCTTTTTAATTTAATATGTAACAAAATATAATTATAGCCAAAATAAGTAATAGTATGATATTATCTAAAAAATCTGGATTACTATCACTTGGCATATTAAATATCTTTTCTATGTTTAAAGCATTCTTGTGTATCTAATTGAAGTGTGTTTGGAATGAATGTAACTTCCTTATTTAATTTAGTACAAGTTCCAAAGTTAATCATTGCTGCTGATTTATCGAATTGGAATTTCATTCTATCGGCTTCCATTGCAATATCACTGTATTTTTCAAGGTCGTTTTTCTTATATCTCCAAAAATTAGCCTTTTCAATTACTTTGTTTCTAAGTGTTTTAAAATAGTCTGATTGCATCTTTAAATGATGTTCCTGAGACTCTTTAAACTTATCGACACTCCTTTGCATGAAGATACAATCGTTGCAGTTACAATCAATCTTTTGTAATTCAAAAATACTTTCCTTATCCACTTACTAAAACTCTTTTACTTCGGTTACGCAAAAATCCATTTCGTCATAATAAAGTTCTTCTATGGTTTTAGGGTAATCATCGCTGTTTTGATATTCTAATTCGGATTTTTTACCATCTTCTGTTTCGGTAAATTCTACCATTGCTTTTTTTACAGCCTCATATTCATTTTCAGACTGAATTTTAAATTGTTTAATTTCATTTTCAAAAAAGCTGATTACAGCTACTACGTAATTTTTCATGTTATATATGTTTTAAATTAATTTAATTTTAATATTTATAAAGTCAAATAAAGGTATTTTATTCCCAATATCATATCCAGTTTTGCCACTTTGCTCTATAATATTTACGCAAAAAGCTCCTTCATCAAAAACAACATTTCCAAATACAATATTTTTGTTTTTATTTCTAATAAATGAAGGTGACTCACATTCCACGTAATCAGAATTATATATTTCTTGTTTGGAATTATCTAGCACTCCAGTGAATTGATTATATGAAATAACCTCCCATTGTTTGTAATCAATAGAAAAAAATGCTATCCCTGTATCAGGACAAAAAACGTCATTTATAAGAGTCATTCTATTGCCTTTCAAGATAGAACCAAAATCCTTTTTAGCCTCTAAAATAATTCTTACTTTCATTTCTTTAAATTTTTTCATAAATAACCCAACCTTTATTCGGACTCCAAAGCGTTTTGTACTTACCTTCAAATTTTAGCCATCCGTCTAGGAAAATGTTTGTGATTTCCATATTACTTGCTACGACCTCGCATTTTACTCCTTCTTTTAATTTTTCAAGCAATTCGCCTCTTGTTTTAGGGCGATGAAAAGTTTCTTCTGGATTTATAGTTTGTGTTTCCATTAGGTTTATTTATTTAAATTCTCCAATAACTCTTTAAAGTACTTAATCAAATTCTGTTTTTCTTCTAATCTAACTTCAAATGTAAAGTTAGATAGCTTGCAGGTAGAATTTGAGGTAATCTGTCTTTCGACTAATTCTTCAGTAAATCTATTAATTAAAAAGTTAAGATAATCTTTTTCAAATAGAGCGAATAACTCTTCTGTAAATTCAATTTGTTCTGGATTTGTTGGATTAAAATGGTCTGGATTCTGAATATCCGAATAATTAAAACTTTTTTCTAACTTCCAAACTTTTTTGCCAATAAAGCACATGTGCTTAGATAGGTTTCTGTCTAAATAATTTAAAGTATCAATTGCGAAGCTATATCTCAAGTTTCTCTCAAATTGATTTTTATCATCAATGGTTGGCTTAACGAATGATTTAAAGTGTTCTACTCTAGCTCTTACATTTTCTAATGTTGTTGTTTTTGTTGTTTTCATGTTGTATTTTTTTATTTGACCGATTTATTGTACAAATATACAAACTTTTTCAATATAAAATACAAAAATGCAAAAAAAAGTTATTAACAATTTATTTTTTTTGCATTTGTTATTTAAATACATTATATTTGTCAAAACTTAAAAACTAAAGACATGGATTATTTTATTGGAAAGCCATTTAAGGATGGTTCAAAATACGGACAGAAGATTGGAAGCATCTCTGGAGGTAAAAAAGAAACTGCAACTACTTACGCTTTTAAAAAGTCTCACTTTTCTTCAGAAAAGAAAATGAGAGGTTATAAGCAGGTAACTGAGGAGCAGTGGAAATCTCTTTAATAATAAAAAAGCTATACTTTAAGTGTAGCTTTTTTATTTTTTCAGTACCCCTTCTTTATATGATTTACCGCACCAAGAACATTCATTAATCGTAACTATACCGCATTTAAAAGGACAACTTGATTTCATCATGCTTAGTCCTTTTTTATTCAATTCAATCTCTTGTCTTTTGATGAAATCTTCAACAAGTTCTCCTCCAAGATTTAAATCTTTTATTTCTTTCCATTCTTTTTTAAAATCATCTTTTGTTATGCTATTTAAATGATTTTTAAGGCTTTTTATTAATTCAGATTCCATTTTTATATTTTTATACAAATATAACTTTATTTTTAATAAAAACAAAGTTAAAATAAAAAAAAGCCCCTATTTTTAGTAGAGGCTTCTTTTTTTTAGAGATAGTAAGGATTATTTAGTGGTTTTCTCTAATTTATTTAACTTTTTGTAAACCTTTGTAGCGGCATTTACATTAGTTAAAGAATAAGTTCCATAGCTAACCATACGTCCAAACTTGTTTTTAGTTGGAACTGATTTACAAACGATTCCTACGCCATGATTATTTTTCAATTGACGTACTGATTCTGGAGCATTTAAAATATCAGCTTTTAATAAGAACTGTTTTCGGCTCACTGTTTTGTTGTTTAGCAAAGTGTATAATGCCTCTGCGATTTGAGATGTTGGTTTTTCTAACTTTGTTGTTGTTGCTGTTTTCATTTTTTTTGTTTTTATGTTATTATTAAATTAATGTTCCTATGTTTCCATCTAATCCACCAATCATTCCACTGCCTGTAATATCGCCTAATGCGATATTCATAGCTAAATTACTAGAACTTTTTAATGAGTAATAAGACTCTTCTTCAAATTTTGATTTTTCAGAATATGATAATCCATTATATTCTGATGAATTAATCTTGCTTCCATAAGAATAGCTTTTGCCTTTCTATGAAGTGAAACTATAATTGCATTTGTAGTTGCTCATGTTTTTATTTTTTTAGTTTATTAATTATTTTTGTTCAATGGACTTAAAATTTCAAACTTACTAACCTCAATTTTATTTGCACTATGTGGTAAATCATTTTTCATGAATGCTCTTGATGATGGGTCTCCTATGACTAAAACCTTAACTCCTTTTTTTAATAAGTCTGCTGATTTTTGAATATTTTCTCCATCTCTCCAATATGAGCATTCAAAGTATTCTACCTTGTCAATAGCATTTCCATTTTTGTCGTAATACCTTTCGTTTACCGCTACTGTAAAATTACAGACACTTCTTTTATTAGTTACCTGAGTTACTTCTGAGTCTTGGGCTAAATTGCCTGTTATTATTTCTAGTTTCATTTTTTTTAATTTATGCCTCGTTAATATAATAAATTTTCACGAACTTCATTCCACGCTCATCATCATAACCTTTTTCCACAAGGTCATTAGAAGCATTTACGTTAATAACAAAGTTCTTATCTAATTTAATAGTAGACTTCATTATTTTTGAGTTTTTCTTAACTGCATTTTGAGAAATCTCAAACTCTTCAGGAGTATTAAGGTCTAATTTATCATTTTGAATTTTAATATAATCGTCAAAAGCTTCAATTAATTCAGTCTGACCTAAAACTTCTTTTTCAAACTCTGCTAAGTTAAACTTTTCTTTTCCTTTAAGGAAGTCAATTGAGCGATTTTGCATAACCATTTGTTGCTCTTTTTTAACATTGTTTTCCTCTGTCAAAACCTCTTCACAAAAACCTTTGTAAGTATGCATTAAATTTTGAGTATGATAATAAGAGTTTTCAATTAACTTGGTATTCAAAAAATCCTCCACCCAATAAAAAGCACAATCAGATACTTTATTGCTAGTGTCAATGATACTGATTTTATACCCAGTTTCTTTTTGAGTATTGAAAATTAAAACTCCTTTGTCTAATTTTTGAATATTGATTCCGTTTTCAGGTTCAAATTCAAACTCATCAGCTACTTGGTTAATTTTAAGGAAGGTTTGCTTGTTTTCTGACTTGAAAATACCGATTGCATCACATACAACTCCGTCTATCATTGTGTCTCTGAAATAAGCCACTGTCAATTCTCCGCCCTTAATTTTTGGGTGCATTGATTGATTATAAAGATGTTCGGCAATATGTTTACTGTTTTCAATAAATAAACTTTTGTCTTTAAATAAATCTTCGCAATAACCTCTTACATCATGAAAATGCATGTCATTTTTGCCTTTAAATTGATAATAAATATCTTCTTTAAATGGATTAGTTAAATAATTCATGATGGTCATTTTTAAAAAATCATCATTTATCTTAACTGTATTATCGCTAAGTGTTAATTCTTCCCCTAAGCCTTTATTTCCAACATAATGGATGCTTAGCAAATCTAGGTCTGCTCTTGTAAATTCTATCATATCTGTTTATTTTAGTTTAAATTATTATTTTTTACACAATCAAAAAGGTCTACTCTTCTATAAAAACTCAAAGTCTTTTCTGAGAAACAAATCGTATCTAGCGTTGGCATATTTTTAAATGGCTTGTAGATAAAATCTTCATTCATTTTAATTTTTACGTTTACGCATAAACTTATTAACTCAGCATATCTTATTGATAAAACTTCGCAATCGTATTTTTGCTCTATTTCTTTTGAGATATTTTTAAGTATTTCTTCGCCCATTAATGTTTATTTTTAAATTCATTATTGACAATCCAAATAGAAGCTCCAATGTTATATATTGATATAACAATAAGAATCCAAATTAATTGAGTAGTAGTAACTTCAATGTTAAGGTAATCAAAGTCTTTGAATTCTTTTCTGTGCCAATGTTGTTCTATTTCTTTAGGAAGCCAGTCGGCAAATTTATCTAAATCAACTTGTTTGTCAATGTATTCATTCATAAAGGCATCTATTCTAACTTCTAATTCAGGTTTGTCCATCCATGAAAAAGATTTAGACCATTTTAATCTGCCTGATTTATCAGTTCCTATACAAACAACTAATTCGTTTTTATTTCCTCCTTCCCAATATGAACGCTGTTTAAATGCTGCTTCAACAGATTGGTCTTTGAAGAATAATACAAATATCTTAAATTGCTTATTTACCCCATAGTATCCATTAATATATTGAAATTTTTTATCTGTTTTTATGGTAATTGGTCTTCCTAAAACAGTTGGCTGATATAGGTATTTAATTTCTGGATAATCGTATAAATTCCAAGATTTCTTTTCTTTTTCATTAATGTCTTCAAATTTAAATATAGAGTGAGAGGCTTTTATCTTATTCTCATATGAATCTTCCTTTGTAATAGCGTCACATGTTTCATGTTTTTTATTCCAATATACGCAAAGAGCATCTCCATCAATAGAATAATAATCACGATGCATATCAATAAAAACCTCTGAATTACAGAACTGATTTTTTAGTTTTTCATATTCATATTTAGTAATTCTATATTCTTTTCCGTAGTTATCTTCTTTTGTCCAATATTCAGGATGATAATCTACGTCAAATGAATGAACATGACCACAAACATAAGTCGTTACACAATTCTTTCCGCATGGTCTTGTACAATATATTGGATGTCTACATGGTACTTTTTCGTCCCAAGCTTTATAGTTATACGTTTTCTCAATATATGAGCCTAAATATTCAACATCATCAGTTAATGAATGAATCATTATAGTATTCATTAACAATATTAGTATAGCAGAAGGGATATTTAAAACTAATATCTCCCATAATACAACATTTTTTCTGAAAAATACCAATAAAATAATCGTAACTAATATTGGTAAAAAAAGGATAAGCCAAACACTCATTATTTCTTAATTTCAAATAATTCAATATCATCTTCTTTGCCTGACTGAAAAGCAGCCTCCGTTCTTGATGAAGTAATTAATTTAATTTCAATCTCTTTAATCCCGCCTAAAAACCATTTTGATGGAATTTTTTGCAATAAAGCACTATGCTCTCTATTTAAATCAATTAATCTTTCTTGTTCGTTATTAAAACCAGTTCTTTCAATTTCAATAGACTGCATTAAATCTTTGTACATTGATGCATCAAATGTAGGATTGCTTTCCGTTACCCATTTCATTAAAGAACCATCATTTTGCCCAGAATAACGACCTGCAATTAAAGATGGATAAATTTCTTGAAATGCTTTTTTATATTGGTCAGTAACTCCAGCTTTTTCTTTTAAAATTTTCCACATTTTGTCAAAGTATGTTTCGCATTTTTTTTGCTGAGCCTCTACTTGTGTTCTTAGTTCAATTTCTCCATTAGTAGCATGAATAGACATGCTAAAAAATGTAATTGCAGTAATTACAAAAACTGCCGTAATTGATAATCCGATAATGATTTTTTTGATATTCATTTTTTTTATTTTTTTTTAGGTTATTTTATTTTTTTTAATTAGTTCTGTAAACAATAATACCATCATTTCTATTTGTAGAAGCGTTGAAAGATGTTCTTGTTGCTAATTTAAATTTAGCATATTTTTTTTGAGAAGTCATTTTTCTTACGCAAGAAGAAATAACTCTTCTGAGTTCATTATACTTATCTGTTTTAAAAGTTATGCAGTTGCCTACTTTTAGCTTTTGAATAGTTTGAGTCAATAAATCATTTCTTTCTATGTATTGAACTTTCTCCATTTTTCCATGAAGCTTATCAAACTTTTTAGGTTTTCCAATTTCTATTTCAGTTAAATTTACTGGCATATTATTTTTCAATTTTAATTTTGAGTTTTTGAAGACTTTATATTTATTTGACCAATTGTTTTCACAAAAATAAGTATAAAAATTTAATTTTAACTAAAAAGTTATTAACATTTTTTTTAATTATTATTTTAATATTTTAAACATATCGTAAAGTTGTTATTTAGAATTATTTTTTAAATCTTTAAATTCTTTAGGCACATCTAATAAATTACGCTTATACATAATCCATTGTAATATATTACCTAATGGAACATCGCCAGTATGATTTTGAGATTCATGCGCATATTGAAAACCATAATTTACAGCATCAATCATTTCTTGTGTTGTATATTTTAACTCAACAGCTTCTATTTCTTCTGCTTGTTTGGGTTTAAAACATAACTCGTAATCAATCCATGAACCACTTTTTGTCTCAGTTCTTATTTCTTTCTCATCAACAATGTCGGTTACTTCTATTGGGTTAACTCCATCTCCTGTATGGCTATCTATTGATTTTTTAGTAAATAAATAGTTGTGTATTTTTAACAACTCACTCTCACTAATCTCGCATGGTTGGAGGGAGTTATGCCAATCTGTTATGATAAAATTAAAATCAGTTTTAGGCATCTTCTCATTAGCCAACATTATTCTATTGTTTATTAAATAGTAGTGTTTCATAGTTAATCTTCAATTAATTGGTTAGTCTATAATTCAAATTGCATTAATTGTTCAGTTCTGCTAATTCTTTTAAGTCTATAAAAACCAAATTGAGAATACCATTCAATTAATTCTTCTAAATCCATTCTTGAGTCATCAGAGGGTTCAGCTTTAACAAACAATGATTTACAGTTTAATTCTTTAGCTTTTTCAATAATAGCCTTTACTAATTTTTTACCCAATCCTTTTCCTTGATGAGATGGATGTATTTTTAAAAGCTCAATACACATCATGTCTTTATCAGACAGAGAATTGTTAAATTTTTTAATATTCTGTGTAACTGAATGTTTTAGATAAACATCAATACTATTCAATTCTTTAAATATAGCCATTCCTATCTGAGATTCATTGTTTTTTACAACAAAGCACCTTCCTACGCTACTGTTTTTAGCGTCATATAAATATTCTAATTTTAGACCTACCATCTTGACGCTCCTAAAATTGCTAAAAATAAAACCGCTAATCCAATTATAAAATGGACTTCTTTACCACTGATAAATTGTATGAATTTGTCTCTTTTTGAATTTTTCATGTTTTTATTTTTTTAATTTGACCCATGCAAATATAGTTACTTTTATTTTACAAAACAAATCGTTAATTATAAAGTTATTAACAAAAAGGTTTTTTATTGTAAATTTACCAAAACAAAATTAGTTAATGGCAACTGTTATTCAAAGACCATACACAGGAGAGGGATTTAAAGGTGAAAGATTTTTTGCTATTCTTTCCGTGTCATTAGTTATATTGTCTATTGTATCTAGTGTTGTTTCTATAAGAGCTATGTCATTACAGCATACTCAAATAGCTAAACAAATGAAAAAAGAAGAGGATTTGTTAAATAAAAATAATTTAGTAAAAATTTAATCTAAAAAAAACATATATATGAAGACTACAACATGGTTTATTTTAGGAATCGCTGCAATCGGTACTTATTTATTATATAAGAAGTACGAAAAAAATGATTCTGATAAAGAAGAAGTCAAAGCTGGATTTATTTCCGCTTCTGATAAATTGGGAGTAAAAACAAAAATAGGGACATTATCTAAAAATGGACTATAATTAACATAAAAAAATAAAAAATGGAAAAAAAGACAAAAATATTTTTAGGAGTTGTTGCTTTAGCGACTGTAGCTTATCTAACTCGTGATAAATGGATGACAAAAAAAGAAGTTTCTGAAAAAGAAGAAGCTTCTTCTGAATTTTTAGGTTTATTTACTAAAAAGAAAAAAATAGCAAATAGAACTAGACCTACTGATTCATCAGGTAATTGCCCAAGTGGTACAACAAAATATGGTAATTCTAAAGATGGTTATTATTGTAAAGATTTGCAAGGTAAAGACTTAAGTTCTATGGCTTAATTAATTTAAAATTTAATTATAAAACAAAAAAACATACCATGAAAAAAATAGTAGATTATTCGGTGTTAGTGGCATCTGGTGTTATTGCGGTAGATGGCGCATTAAAAGGCTTTAAAGCTTTAAGTTCAAAAGAGTATAAAAAAGGCGCAATGATTGCATTAGGAGTGGCAGTTGCTGCTTACGCTTTTGCTTATGCCTTAAACAATATTAAATCTCCTGCAACTCCAGAGGTTGTAGTTGTTCAAGCTCCTGCCGCAGAAGAAGTAAAATAATTTTTATTTTGTTGAGTGATTTTTAGTCAGGCTATTTCATTATATTTAGCCTGATTTTTATTTAATTTTATTAAAAAAAGATATGGGAAATTTATTTGGTAACACGTTAATATCGAATCAAATAACAAGAGTTATATCTAATGGAGATAATAAACTATATTCTTCTGATAAATATTTAAATTATAATAGAAAAAATGGAAATGTTAATTTAACTCTTCCTAAATTAACTGACTTTATAAATGACTGTAATAAGCAAGGTAATTTAATTTCTATTGAAATGGTTTTATCTGATATTACTGATTTAACAACTAACAATTATTTAATTATTAGTTGCGATTCTTCTGATAATATAAATGGAACATCTTCATTTTCTTCAAATGAACTAAAAGGTAAATTTAAATTAATAGCAACGCCTTCAGGGTGGTTATTACTAAGCTCATCGTCTTCATCTAGTTCTTTAATACCTGTTTTCTTTTCTTCTGGAACAGGAAATAGCTTGCCTTCTGCCAGTGGAGCGTTATCTGATTTTTCCACTCCATTATATTTATTGCTTAATGCTGGAACTTATATATTTGACACTCAAATTCATTGGATAAATGGCGAAACTGGTACTAGTCCAGCATGCGGATTTGGGGTTTACTATAGTTATGCTGATTTAAATCCTAATGTGGATTTTAATACTTGGTTAGGCATTACTCCTATAAATAATGCAATTGACAACTATGTTGTATCTTCAGGTAAGTCTAATACTTTTGTGGATAACTTTAATATTCAATCTGGAGAAGTGACTTTTACTCAACAATCTCTCGTTAAAGTAGGGTTTGCTGAACCTAGTGGCAATCAATCTTACACGGTTGGATACCGTTCTATAAGGGCTATTAAAACAGCTTAATCATTTTTCCAATTGAAATTATCTGAAATTAACTTTGCTCGTTTTCTTTCAATTATTTTTAGGCTATCAAACTCTAAATATTTACATTTTAGTTCAGATTTGTAACCTCTTCCATCAGATGTTTCTATTTTAGTCATAATTAAACAAGAGTCATTTTTTAATAATTTTAATGTTTGAATTATTTTTGTTTGACTTTTCAGGTTAATTGAAAATAAAACCGAGGCAATTAAAATTATTCTTTTCATTTTTTATTTTTTTTAGTTGTAAATTTACATCTATCTTTTGTTGAATATTCGCTATTCATGAATTCATTCTCTAATCTGAAAACGGTTCTGTCAGAAAGATTTAGCATTTTAGATATTTGAGATTTATTTTTACATAATGCAGAAGCTAATCGTAGTCTTTTTTCTTCACTACCTAAAAGAGATATTATTTGTTCAGTAATTTCCATGTATCCATTATTAGTAACTTCAACCAATTCCTCATTCAAAACATTATACCCAATTATCATTCCTTTTTCAATTTTTCTTACTTTGATAATGGCATTTTTTGTTATTATAATTCTATTTTCCATTTTATTTTTGTATTTTATTTAACTCAAAAAAATCTAAATTATCATCAGTAATGTAGTAACTCCCTTCAATATCCATCATATTATCGCAGGTATAAGTAGTATGTAAAGTTTTTCCAATGGTATATGTTTTCCTTGTTTCAAACTGAGGTCTCTTTATAGATAAATTTCCATCCTTATTGTAGATAATAATTTCTTTTGAGTCGATTAAGTCTCTTGCTTCTTTAGAAAAACAAATAGTGTGTCTTCTCGTATTGTTAAGTTGTTTAATTTCGATTAATGCTTTCAGACACATAAAAAATACAAATTAGTTAAAGATAATAAAATTAACTTTACTTTTTGGATTATCCATGCTAAAAATTGAGTGTGGTTTTTCAACCATTTCCCAATCCCAACGCCATCTGAGTCCGTTGTGGGCGGCTATTTTGTAGAGTTTCACCCAACTTTGGCAGTCTTTAAAATTTTGAGCATCTCTCAGATTTAATTTCACGTTTTCACGCTCCATAATCTTACTCATAGTGTCAAAATTTGTACCTGTCAATTGTGGGTAAAATAGCCCCTTTGTAAATTTAAACATCCCTCTTCGACAAATTTCTAGTGCAGCATTTGTCGCATCAAAATTGTCGTAAATTATATTTCCAATGAAAGAAGTGTAAGCTGGAATAACCTTTAAATGCTCGATTCCATTAGCCGTACAGCGTTTTTCAATTTGCCAATCAGTGATAGTTCTATGCCAAATATTTTTCACTTTTCTGTTTGCAACCGTATTTTCTAACGATTTATTTTTGCCAATGTTTTCAATATCTTCAGAAATAAAATAAGCAACTTTATATTGAATTGCCATATCAAAAAGGCTTCTCAAAGAGTTAATTAATTCGTGCTTTCGCTTGTTATTTTGGCATTTCACGAGTGGATTATCAGATGATAAACCTAATTTTTCATTCAATCCACGTAAATCAATTACTCCTTTTTTGACGATTTTTTTAATGTCATTTTCGCCTTTGTCAGCAATGCAAAATCCTATGTATTCAGGGTTTAAGTCAACTGCCATATAACGGTTTTCGAGCTTGCCTTCTAATTTTTTAGCTCGCAATCCTTCATGATATTTTTTACAAATTTCATTGATTAATTGTTTTGTTAATTCAGTAGAATAATTCTTTTTCTTAAGCTCCTTTATTTCTTTTGTGCGCTCTGTTTTATCAAAATAATATCCTGAAAGTATAGTATTATCAAAGGTTATAGAGGTTTTATTTTTTGAAATATTTAGCGTAATTGAAATTAATTTACTGTCAATCAACGGCTGTAATTTCAATAAAGTTTCTTGATGCGTTCCAAAACAAGAGTACTTAATTTCAATCTTTTTGCCTTTGAAAGGTTTGTAAATTAAGGTTTTATTTGCAAAATCAAAATCAAAAAACCTATTCCCTTTTTGATTCGCTTCGCCTAAAAGATAAAAACTTAAAACTCGTTTATTTTCCCATAAAGTCCTTTGTTTATTGATTTCTTCACGGTTTAAATTTAATTCTTTTTGACGTTCTTTTGGGTCTTTTATGAGATTTATTTCGTTGATTTTATTGTGTAATTTCGTTAATTTACGCAGAGTTTCCTTGCCTCCAAAAGTTATGTCACGTAATAAAGAATCTTCTAAAAATTTGATTTTATTACGTTTTTTGAATATTTTACGAGTTATTTTGTTTGATTTTTTCTCTTTTTCTAACTCTAAAATTTCTTTTGAAAGCTCTACTATTTTCTGCTCTTTGTCGGCTTTCTCAGTTACAGTTTGCTCGAATTTGCACTTCACTTGGCTCACCAAAGAGCGAAATTCAATGTCAGTTAAATTAAATTTTGTTTGAATATATTTAGGAAAAATTCCATCGTCTAATCTGTGTAAACCCTTGTGAATCTTATGAAAAGCATAAGCATAATCAATTTGTTTTTTGATTAAAAATGCTTCATCAGAAACGGATTTATGTGTGATTGGAATGGTTATCATTTTTCTTGTAAATCCTTTTTTATTTTATTTAATTTTGCTCTGTGAGAGTACGATTTCATTGAAAAATAATGAATAATTGAAACTAAATCGTCCGTTAATTCTTGCTCGTAAGATTTATTTTCAACCTCACTAGTAACAATTATTTTAGCACCATGATATTTGCAAAACGTTTGAAATAAATCGAATCCAAATCTGCATAATCTATCTTTATTTTCAATAATTATATTTTCAATATTTCCTTTAACTACTTCGTTTAAAAGCTCATTAAACTCTTTTCTGTTATCGAAATTCATTCCAGATTTAATATCCTTGAATTGCTTTGATAAAATAATTCCATTTGAACCGCAGTAGTCGTACAATCTCTTTGTTTGAGACTCTAAATCGTTTTTCTGTTTACTTAAAGAAACTCTTGAATACGTTACATTTACTTTATTTATTTTTCGAGAAATTCCAATTAAATTATAAACGTCTTCGTTGTTATATTCATAATGAAACTTATTTATAGCAATATACCTAAGCTTTCCAAGCTTAATATAGCTACTCAAAGTTTGCTGAGTAATTCCGAGTGTCTTTTTTACTTCTTTTGCTTTCATTTACGAAATATATTGCAAATATAATGCCAATTTTGTTATTATGCAATATTATTTTTAATTGTTTTTAAATCATAATTCTAGTAATTTCCTTCTTTGTGTTTATTTTTTAACTCTTCCTCTAGTTCAAACATTTTTTGCCATTCTTGTTTATCTTTTATTTCACTTCGTGGTCGAAAATCCCATGCATGATGGCATCCTTGTCCTGTTTCATCCGCTACTATTAAATGGCAAAGAATAACTATATTTGGCTTATATAATCTAAAGCTAGAATATTTTCCCTTTGGCAAAACATGTGCAAAGTTATGAGGCATTAAAAGTGAAATTCTTCTTCCGCAGACAAAACATTTTACTGGGTCATCTCCAAAATCTTTCATTATCTCTTCAAAAAGTTCCCCCTCGCCAGTAGCTTCTTTTACATAAGTGTATCCGCCTGTTTTTTTACCTACTTTTTTCTTTGCAGCTTGTTTTTTATTATAATTGCAACGTTGGCAAAGCCCCGATTTCACGACCACAAAAGGATTATCCTCGTTGCAATCAGGATTAGAACATGCGCCAAAATGAGGTTTGAAAGCCATATTATGTGTTTTGGTAAGTGATTTTTAATTGATATACATGAGGAGCGTAAAACAAATCTAATGCTTCAATTATATTGTTCTTTAACTCTTGTTCATTTCTACCAGTTGATACAACTCCTCTCGATTCTTTAACATAAGCAGATAAGCCTGTATTTGTTTTTTCGATAATTACTGTATGTCTTTTTGATTCCATTTGCTATTTAAATTGTTCTTTTATTTCTTTAAATTCTTCTACTGTTTTTGACGTTAAGTGATAGCCTCCACATTTTTCACATTGATAAGCTCTTTGCGGCTTTAATTTACTTTGTGTTTCAGCTATTCTTCTTATCTCTTTTTTAGCGTCTTTCTCCGTAGGAAATGCTATCTTTTGGCATTTTACAAATTTAGGCGTTTTTATTTCACCATTTAGTCTCATTAAAATTTGAATAGAGTTTTCTTTCACATAATCGTATAATTCGGGGTCACGCTTATCACCATGATTGAATAATTCAATTAGATATTGAGGAGGAACTCGACAAAGTTTAGTGAACTTGTATTTGCCTTTTGTGAGTATGGTATTGTCAGTATAAGCCATTTTAAATATTATTTTATAAAATTTTTTCTGAAAATTCTAAAGCATTGTGATATTTTTCAACCGAAATTACAAAATGAAAATATGCTAATTTGCTAATTCCAATATAAGCCATCGTATCCAAAGGAAGCCGTTTTCCTTTTGGAAAAATTTCATCAGAATTATATTCAATTCCTTTTTCTTCTATTTCTTTTTCGACTTCATTCAAAGTCTTGTGGTAACGAATCAAGACATCGTAAACCTCCTTAAAATATTCTGAAGTAAAAGGTTTTTTAAACTTGCCTTTTTTAAGCCTTTCTGATATTGGAAATGATGATTTAGATTTCAAACTATTAATATTTATGTTTTAGAAGGGAAGGTCTTGGTCTTCATCTGAAATGCTATTAAAAACAGGTGCATGATTAGTGTCATTCATACTGTTGTTAGATTGCGCATTCATACCTTCATTAACGGCATTAGGGATACTTCCAATTTTTTCAATTTTCCAAATTTCTAATGTGTTGAAATATTTAATGCCTTGCGGACTACTCCAACTTCTTCCTTTCAAATTATACAGAGCCTTCACTTCATCACCTTCATTGAAATTATCTAAAATATTGCACTTATCTTGGTTTAATTGAAAAATACACTCTTGTGGATACGGTGTATTCAAATCAGTGGCTATCACCACGTCCCTTTTTCTGAATTTTTCTGATATATTTTGGGTATCAAAAATAATTTTAATATGTCCTAAAATTTCCGCCATTTATTTGTTTTTTTTACGTTTATAATTATTAAATTGGTTTTATTTTTCCTTGTTCCATTAAGAATGTTAGATAAATAAGAAGCACTTACATTAATATATTCAGCAGCTTCCTTTATTGAATCGTATATTTTATTGCTAACAGTATCTAGTACTCGTTTAGATGCTCTATCTTTCTTGCAAGCTGCTCTTTTCTTATCAGTGAAAAAACTTAAGCCGATAGCCCAAGAATGTTGTATGTTTTCTTTGTGACTCAACCATTCTAAGTTACTTAATCTGTTATCAGTTTTTATGCCATTTATATGGTTTATACTATGTTTATTTTCTGGATTAGGAATAAAGTATAATCCTAATAATCTATGTATTGAAAATCCTTTTTGTTTTTTATCCTTGTATAGCGAAACCTTGTAATATCCTTTACTACTAATGAATTGCTTTATGATTGCTTCTTTCTTTAACATGAAGCCTTTATTGCATATAGCTATTCTTTCCAATGTTTTAACTCTACCTAAGTTGCTTATTTGATAACGACCTTCATATCCAATAATATCTTTCCAAACTTCTTCTTGTTCCATAATTAAAAACTCCCAACAGTACAAGGGCTATCCACTAGCAGAGAATCTGCAAAAGGCAATGTAAAGTTGGGGTTATTTTTAAATGTCATTTTAGTGAATAGCACTGCAAATATATTAATTTGTTTTTAATTAAATGAATTATTCCTCAGCAAATATACTAATTATTTTTAACTACACAAAGCGTAAACTATAAAGTTATCAACAATTGGCATAAAAACTTTATTTTTGAATATACTAAAACAATAAAGAAAATGATAAAATCTTACATTAAATATTTATTTACTAAGCCTTTGAAATTAGCATGGCTTATAGCTATCTATATTTTTGTTATATTCTTTGGAGTATATGCAATAGGTGGTGATTTAGAAGTTGAAAATGAAGTTTTAATTAAGTCTCTTTTGGGCGTTTTTGATTTAGCTATTTTTGTAGTAGCTAATTTGCAACCATACAAAGAATGGAAAGATGGATTAGATAAGCCAATTAAATAATGCTGAGTCTTTTTCTTTTTATATTAGCTAGTATTTGTTCCGCATCAATGGATAAGGTTCAGTTTCATTACGAGAAATCTATTTTCGTTAAATTTAATAATGAGCAATATTTTTCGGCAAAAAAATCATGGGAAAATAAATATATTGGAGGTAAATATGAAAATGGCATTAAAAAATGGTTCTTTGGATTATTAGACTATCCAGTTTTTTTAACCGATTTTTGGCATTTAATGAAGACTAGTATGTTGTTTTTGATAGTTGCTTCAGTTGTTTTGTATACTCCAACATTGACTGTTTTTAATTTAGATTTTTGTAAACCTTTATTATTAATTTTTGATTTTTTTCTTTTTGGAACTTTATGGAATACATTTTTTTCAATATTTTTTAATAAAATTTTAGTACTAGATTGATGATTTTAAAAAAAGGAGTTATAACAATAGGTGGAATAATTGTATTAAATGTCAATTCTAATCCATCTTTAAATGGAGGCGTATCAGCACCAATAGGCTCTTGTGCATCTTGTGAAAATGGAGATGGGCTATTTTATAAGATTGGTGCAGGAAATACTGATTGGGTAATTTTAAATATGAATTATCTATCCAATATTATTAAAAAAAATTTTATTGAAAACTATTTTAGTGGAGATGTCTTAGATTTAAAAAAAAATCCATATTTCATATATAATATTTCGGTTAATGGAAGGTTATTATATGAAGATATAGATTATGAAATACTAGACACTTCAATTATTTTTAAAAAAAATTATGAAAACGTTTTATTAAATATAGTATTTGAGTTTATTAACAATTAAAAAATAAATAACATGGCACCAAAACCAAATAACATAAGTATCGCAAAAGATACAGAGCTTATAAATGCATGTGAATCTTTATTGATGCAGTTTGCTGTTGAAATTCAGCAAACTGAAGCTCCTTGGACAGGTTATTCTGGACAAACAACCGCATATACAAAAAGAATTGATTTAGCTAAAACAATAATTGATACTAAAGCTAAAATACATGGGAGCATTTGCGCTGTTATGATAGCTGAAATGCAACCAGATATTGTTGTAAATATTTCAAATAACTATGATTACTTACTTTCTAAAAGAGCATGTGAGTGTCAAGTTATTCAAAATGGCGGATTTAATATTGTTGGTTATGACCAAGGTATTCAATTATGGGATAGTCTAGCAGGAGTTAATCAACAAGATATAGTTTAATGTAAATGGCAGTAGATTTAGGAAGGATAACTATAAATGGAGTATTAGCTATTAGTTGCGATACTGACCCATCTACAAGTGGTGGATTAGTTGCGCCTAAAGGTTCTTTTGCTTCTTCTGTCGATGGAAGTGGTTTTTATTATAAATCAGGAAGTGGAAATACTGATTGGACATTAGCTAGTGGAGCTACTTCTGTAAATGGAACAACAATATTAAATTTTGGTAGCGAATCAGACAGGGTAATAAATACAATAACTGTTTTAGATAATCCTTTAGTGGCATCAGTCACTAATGCAAATATTAAAATGGTTTCTTTTATGAATACTGAAACTTCCGAAACAAGTCTTAATGACTTTACTATAAATGGAGTTTCTTTTAATATAGAAAATATAGTAGACAACACTTCTTTTGATATAGTTGGAAGTGCTGTTAATAATGCCTCTGGAAACTATACGATACAATATTTTATAATGATTTGAAAAAAAAGTAAATGGCAACTAAAATTCAAAGCGGAAATAGTACAGCAGGATTAGCTAATGTAGATTCAGCTTATCAATTATTGGTAGTAACTGAAAAAGATGTAACTAATAATCCTGAAAATGTAGGAGGTATTAAAATTTTCTCTGAAAATGATGATGGTAAAGTTACAGGTACTCCTTATTTAGCGTCTCCTGAAACAGATGATGATTACAGATTACGTGTAGCGCAAGATGCTTTATTAGACACTGAAACATTTAACTATGTCGCTCAAAATACAGGCAAACATACTTATTTAAATGCTACAATGGCTATTACTTGGAGTGCTTCAGGTATGACTACTAATAGTGGTAATATTACCACAACTACTACAGGTGTTTCTTTTGGTTCTTATGCGTACTTTCCAATAATAGGCTCTACAAGCATGTACTGCGAAATAGAAGCTTCATTTACTCAGCAACCAACAACAAATGCTATAATAGATTTTGGTATGTTTATTAGGGGTGCAGCTAATCCGTATATTCCTGCTGATGGGTGTTATTTTAGATTAACAAGTGCTGGTTTATTTGGGGTTATAAACAGTAATGGTACTGAAACTCAATCAGGAGTTTTTGTTGATGTTTTTGGTGGTGCTAATTTTGTGTATCAAAATAATAAAAAATATCAATTTATTATTTCTATTACAGAAAGAGAAGTTGAGTTTTGGATTGATAATCAATTAATGGCTTCAATAGAAACGCCTGTTGGTCAAGGTCAACCTTGTATGTCTACAGCACTTCCTTTTTCTATTAGACACGTTATTACAGGTGGAGCTGCTGGTTCTGCACTATCTTTTAACTTAAATGATTACAGTATTTCTTTAGCTGGTTCGCAAGTTAGTGAAGAGTTAGGTACTATAGGAAATAGAATGTATGGTTCTTATCAAGGGTTAAGTGGAGGAACGATGGGTTCTTTAGCTTCTTATGCAAACTCTGCTAATCCTACTGCGGCTGTACCTACTAATACAACATCTACTGTATTGACAGCTTTAGGTGGACAAGGGTGGGAAACTGATACTTTAGCGGTTAATACTGATGGCATTATTATGTCTTATCAAATTCCAGCAGGGACAGCGAATGTACAAGGTAGACGATTACGAGTTAATGGAGTAAAAATTGATTCATATGTTCAGACAGCTTTAACTGGTGGTGGATATAATGCTCAATTCACATTATGTTTTGGTCACACTGCCGTTTCTTTAGCTACGGCTGAGGCTGCTGCAACAAAAGCTCCAAGGAGGATTCCTTTAGGTTCATATTCTGTTGCTTCCGCTTCCGCTGCATTAACTCAATTGAATACTATAGAGCGTAGATTTGATAATCCGATTTACGTTAATCCTGCTGAATTTGTAGCAATCGCTAAAAAGAAAGTAGGAACAGCTCCATCGGCAGGTGTTGTTGCTTATGTGATTTCTTTAGATTATTCATGGGAATAGAAATTAAAAAAAACGAAAATGGCAAATTTATATAGTGCAAAAAAAGTTTTAGGTACAGATGAAAGAACGGGGCTTTCAGTAGAGTTAAGAGCTACTGATATTCTTATTGAACCTAAACATCAAATGATTACAGTTACAGTAGAAAAATGTTTAGTTTCTCCTACTGGAATTGTAATGGAAGTAGTTGAAACTGTTTATTTTACTAGAACTAATAAAGAAGGTAATTTGAAATTTGATGCTTTGCAAGATTCTCCTATTGGATTAGGTATAACTCAAATGCTTGGGTTAGATTTAGAAAATTATCCAGATTTAACTCAAGCTTAATTTTTTTAATGGGTATTTTAGATAAATATAAAAAAATTAGACCGTTAATTGAAGGTGGAGATTTAATACTTTTTCATGGAACTGGGTTTGTAGCAACTGTTATAAAAAGTTCTGATAAAAATAAAGATAAGAGTTGGGCTTATCATAATCATATTGGAATAATAGTTGAATCGCATGGAGCATTGTTTATAGTTGATTCAAATGCTAATGGGGTTCAAGCAGACAGGCTTTCTAAAAGAATAGAAAAATATAAGAACGGAGGTGATTTCACAATTATAAAGCCTACGGTAAAAATAGAGCTTATTGATTTAGAAATGAGAAGACTTTTAAGTAAAAGTGATGATAATTGGATTAGATATGATTTTTTCAATGGAATTAAAGAACTGATAAATAGAAGATTTAGATTTAAATTAACTATAAATTTAAGTGAAGAAAAAGATATTTGTTCCGACTTTGTAAGTAGATACGCATGCAATTTAGATTTAGTGAATCAGAAATTCAAAGATAAATCAATTGTTTTTCCTGAAGATTACATTCGTTATATAAATAATGAAAATGCTAATATTGTAAAATAGATTTTTTTTCTTATATTTGAATTATGAAAAAAATATTTTTAATTTTATCATCTATTCTTGGCTTAAATTGTTTGGCTCAATTTCCAATTATAGAGGAGTTTAATTCTTTTAATGGTTCTAATCAATGGATTACATGTTGCGGAGCTGGGTTACAGAATTATGGTGGTGCTGAAAATTACGCCACGTTCAATATTGGCAACACTCCTTATACAAACTCGTCAAACATTACTATTACAAGTCCAGTTTCAAGTTATACCACATGTCTTACAAATATAACTGTAACTTTCCCTTTGGCTGGTAGAATTGAAAATGGATTTGATTTCATGCGTTTTCAAAGATGGAATGGTGCGTCTTGGGTTACAGTTGCTTCTTATACTGGAATTCAAAACTCAACTTATTCTTACTCACTACCAAATACTACTACAAGATTTAGATTTTTATTGCAAACAGATAATACAGTAAATACTTATAATTTTGGAACTAGTGTTTATTATTACGATATAGCTAGGTTTACAATTTCATGTTCAAGTGTTTTACCGATAGAATTAGTTTCGTTTGAGTCAAAGAACCAATCATGTGGAGAAAATGTTGTAACTTGGAAAACAGCAAGTGAAGTGTATAATAATTATGTGGAATTAGAAAGAAGTTTTGATGCTATAAATTTTGAAACAATAAAAAGAATTAATTCTACGGAAGATTCTTACGAGCTAAAAAATTACACTTATAAAGATGAGACAAAATCAAATGGATACATTTATTTCCGTTTAAAACAAGTGGATTTAGATGGAACAATTAATTACTCAAATATATCTTCACTGTATTCTAATTGTGGCGAAAAATCCATCATTAAAACAACTAATTTGTTAGGTCAAGAAGTTACTGAAAATTTTGATGGATGCAGAATTATTTTTTACTCAGATGGTTCGGTTGAAAAGAAAGTTAACTAAACTTCAATATCTAAAATATTTACATTTGTGTAAATGCCATTCTTGTCTAAAACTACTAAATTATATTTTTTAGTGATAGATTCTATATCTTTCTTTATTTTTTCAATAACTTTCTTTTCATTTAAAACATCGTAAAGACAAATCAAACGATTATCCTCATCAAAATGACCTAACTGTTTTGATTCTAAAAAAAAGTCTACTAATTGGTTATATTTTTTGCTATACATTTTCTTTAATTCTAATTTTAAAATCCTGATAATAATTCCAATCTAGTTTTGAAGAGCTAGTTCTTGTTTCCCCTTTATATAATATCTTGCAATTAGGGTATTTTGATTCTACAATATCTTGAACATCAAGTCCATCTTCACTTTTAACAACTAATTTTAAAGTCTTTTTAGATTTTATGATAGATATATTGTTTAGTTTTTCTAAATCTTTATATCTAAGTCCTAAGACATAGCTTTTGAAATTAATATTATCTTTACCTCCATTTTCCACTCCTTCATCCTGCCATTGGAATATTAATCCTTTCTTTACATTATTGTCAATGTCATGGCGAATATCATCAAAGTTGAAATAATATTGCTCAATGAAACAAGCCATTTCTCCAACTTGGTCTGAGACCCAATATGAAAATTCGTATCCGTGTTTTTTCTCAAATTTTTGGATGTATTTTTCTACTACAAAATTAAATGTAACTTGTAGCTCTGATAATTTTTTGGTTTTGTTTTTCATTTTATTTTTTTTAATATTGATAAGTTTGCTTTTATTGAAACGGCTTGCAAGTTAGCATTTTTTAAGTGGTAATCAAAAAATAATTTCGCTATTTCTTTGTTTGAAATCTCTGATATAGTTTGATTATCTTTACTAGGTTCTAAAATATTTGAGAGGTTGTTTATTTCATTCTCAGTAATAAAAGAATTAACTAATTCATCGAAACTAGGATTAAAATGGTCTACATGGCAGTTACTGAAAGTTATTTCTTCATTAGTAAAAGGACAAATATGAATTTTAGATTCATTGAATTTATTCTTCTTAAATTCCAATATCTGAGGCATTACAATATATCTCAAGGCTTTATTGAAATCATTCTTTAGATTAGGAGCTTTAATATTCTGAATGATATAAGAAATATCCGTTCTGCTTCCGTCTAGTCGCTCTATTTCAAAAGAACGATATTTGCCATAGACTTTATCTAAAACTCGGTGAATTGACTTAATGCCTTTTCCTAGTTTTAGTTTCCACTCATGATGAATGCTTTCAAAATAAGAGTACATAAAATTAAACTCTTCTTTAGATAAAACCGAATTTACAGTTCCGAAATAAAGGATGTTTTTAGCGTATTCCTGAACTGATTTTTCAGTTTTAAAGCCTATATTATTTATTTTGTATTTAAAAGTTTGCATTTTTTTAAAATATCCAATTTTATTTTTAATTTTTCCTTATATGATAATTTTGCTTCTTTGATAGTTTTTTTAAACTCCCCTTTTACATCATTATATTTTGTAGAAATAATTCTTACTCCTTGATTACTTCG
>Ga0154020_10001210_pt1 | contig 31953 bp, 23 predicted proteins | sample Klosneuvirus_201_FD_109709 | JGI IMG/M metagenome (GOLD analysis project Ga0154020, IMG submission 109709) | Active sludge microbial communities from wastewater, Klosterneuburg, Austria - Klosneuvirus_20160825_MG | ecosystem: Engineered > WWTP > Aerobic digester > Activated sludge | place...
CCCAGCATTCCGCCGATCGAGCCCATGATGTTCTGCGCCATGCCGAAGCCTTGCTTCGCCTTGTCGTCGCCGAACTGATTGACCATCTGGCCGGCCATTCCCATGGCTTGCTGGATGTACTGCATGAAGCCGCCGGTCGTAGTTACGAGGTCGGCGTGGGTGAGAGTCTGGAGCTCTTCGTGGGCGGGGTGAGGCATGGCGAGCAGTCGTGCAGCGCGCATGCCCGTCGCGAATCTTGGAGTTCTCGCAGGTTCCGCGCGCCGCGCATGTCGCCTGCGGATGGCATTCGCATCCCTAGCGACGCAACAACAGCTGATGATCTCCGAGGCTTCGCTCTTCGAACGCGGCCTCGCTGAACGCGAGGTACATGAGCCACGTGCGAATGAACGGCTCGTCGAATCCGAGCGCACGCACCGCGGGAAGCGCGGCACCGAACTGCGCGCGCCACGACCGCAGCGTCGCTGGATAGCTCGGGCCGATATCGAGCGCGTCTTCGAGCACGAAGCCCGCGCGCGTGGCCATCGCGCGAACGACGGCGACGCTCGGAATGCACGAGCCCGGGAACACGTAGGTCTGCATCCAGTCGACGCGCTGTCGATACGCGGCGAATCGATCGTCGGGCATCGTGATCGTCTGCAGCGCGAGCGCGCCGCCCGGCCGCAACACGCGCGCACACGTCGAGAAGAACCCGGGCAGGAAGTCATAGCCCACCGCTTCGAGCATCTCGATCGAGACGATCTTGTCGAACGTGCCGGACAGCTCGCGATAGTCGCGGTACGCGATCGTCACGCGATCCGCGAGCCCGGCCGCGGCGACACGCGCCGAGGCGAGCTCGTGTTGCTCGCGCGACACCGTGATCGCCGTGACCTTGCAGCCGCGCGTGGCCGCGGCGTGCATCGCCATGCCGCCCCACCCGCAGCCGATCTCGAGCAGATGATCGCGGGGCCCCAGCGCGAGCTGCGTGCACAGTCGCTCGAGCTTTGCTCGCTGTGCGTCGCGTTCGCTCGCCCCCGGCGTGTACAGCCCGCACGAGTACGCCATCGTCTCCGGCTCGAGGAACAGCGAGTAGAACGCGTTGCCCAAGTCGTAGTGCGCGTGAATGTTGCGCGCACTTCCCTCGCGCGTGTTCCGCGACCGCCGATGCCGCACGAGCGATCCGAGCTGCGCGATGCGGGTCAGCGGTGACTCCGCTCCGCGCGCGGCCGTGCCGCGAATGAACACGCGCAGCACCGACACGAGGTCATCGCTCGTCCACTCGCCGGCAACATACGATTCGCCGCCGCCCATCTCGCCGCGCAACAACAGCCGCAAGAACATGCGCTCGTCGAGGACGCGTGCGGTCGCCTCGGCGGGCCCGGGCCCTCCGATGCGCTCGATCTCGCCCGATGGCAGCAGGAGATCCAACCGCCCACCGGCCCACGTCGCGCGCAGCCTCGCGAGCAGCGTCCAACGCACCGCGTGGCTCGCCGGCGGGAGAAGCCGCGGCAGCGGAACGATCAGGGGATGAGCGACGGCGGCTGACACGCGGGACACGACGGTACTGCAACTACGTCGATGCTGCCCGGTTGGCCGAGGTTACGTTCTCGGCGCGCACTGGCCCCCGAAGCGAGGGTGCCGGGTCACAGCTCGAGTGGACGATGATCCGGTCCCGGCCGCCGATACGGCTCGCCGTGGAGATAGCGCAGCTTCAACGCCTCGAGGTGGATGAGGCCGATCACCTGCGCGGTGTTCAGCGGATAGCGGACCGCAGCCGCGAGCAGCGCCCGATCGGTGAGCGGGTGCCGGGTGCCGGCCAGCGTGGCGGTGAAGATGCGATCGCCATCGAGCGTGTCGACATGCATGGTGATCGCGAGCTGCGCGGGATCGCGCTGCGCGGGGAACCACCATTCGTAGACGCGCGGGCCGTGCAGGAACGGCGACACGAACAGCTCGCGCGTGGTGCGAAAGCCGATGCGGTCGTGGGACGCGGCACGCGCGGGATCGAAGGAGGCGGTATCGGTTCGCGCGGCGGTACTGGTTCGCGCGGGATCGGGACCCGCGATCCGGTTGGACGCGTCGAGCGTGTAGCAGTGACGACCGCCGTACGTGTTGTTCACCTCGGCGGTCACGCCGACGAGCCGGTCATTGTCGTAGCGAAGGAAGAACGAGACCGGATTGAACGCGTAGCCCGCGAACCGGAGGTTCGTCACGAGCGTGGTGCACCGTGTCGACGATCGCGTCCCGCGGTCCGGCGACGACGTCGCGTCATCGTGCGTCGTCGACGACAACGACGTCGTGTAGTCGCGATCGTGGAGGGCGAACACGTTGCGCCGGTTGTGCGAGAACAACCGGAGGTCGCGATCGAGGACGGCGAGCTCGTCGAGATCGATCGCGGCCATGAACACCGGATAGCGGAACGTTCGATGGAGATGATCGCGCCGCGTATGAACGAGCGAGCCTCGATACAGCGCGGAGCTCGTCGATGCGCTCGAGATGTGTTCTCGTTGGAGCTCGGAGATCATCGAACCACTCCATGATCGATCGCGAAGCTCATCGCCGCCCGGCCTCGTCGGCGATCGCGCGTGCCGCGGCCGCGAGCCCGGAGCGCAGCCCGTCCTCGTGGAACCCGAACCCGAAGTGCGCGCCGGCGTAGTACGTGCGGTTCGCACCGTTCAGGCGCGCGAGCGCCGCTTGCGCGAGGAGGGCCCGGCGATCGAACTGCGGGTGCGTGAACGACACCGCGTGGATCGCGGCGCTCGGTGGCGTACGCGGGTTGAGCGTCACGAGGTACGGTGGATCGTCGGGGAGGCCCTGCAGGCGCGACATCGAGTACGTGACGGCCACCTGCGCGGTGTTCGGATCGGCGACGTAGTTCCACGATGCGTGGGCTGCGCGGCGACGAGGGAGGAACGCGGGATCGCGGTGCAGCACGGTGTGGTTCGCGGAGTAGCGGAACGCGCCGAGCGCTGCGCGTTCGCCGGGCGAGGGCTCGTCGAGGAGCGCGAGGGCGGTGTCGGCGTGGGTCGCGAGGATGACGCGATCGTAGCGCTGCTCGGTGAGCGATGGGCCACGCATCACGATGGTGACGCCAGTGGCATCCCGAACGATGCGCGTGACCGGGGTCGACAGGCGCAGCGTGGCCGGCGGGAGCCGTGCGACGAGCGCATCGACATAGCGCTGCGAGCCGCCGATCACGGTGCGCCAGGCGAGCGGACGCACCGCGCGAAGCATGCCGTGTTGATCGAGAAAGCGAAGGAACGTCTCGGCCGGGAACGCTCCGCAGTGATCGGGCGCGAGAGACCACAGGGCGGCCGCGAGCGGGATCACGAACTGTTCGCGCAGCTCGGTGGGGAAGCGGCGATGTGCGAGGTACTCGTCGAGCGAGAGTGACAGGGTCGCGCCGGCGTCGAGATCGCGACGAGCCGTGCGAAGGAAGCCGACGACAGCGACGAGGAAGCTCCAATGACGCACCGAGATCAGGGTGCGCCGATCGGCGAACAGCGACGAGAGCGTCTCGCTGCCCCACTCGAGATCGAGGTGCGGCAACGACACCGAGAACGACATCGTGGTCGGTCGCGTGTCGATGCCGAGGTCGGCGAGCAGGCGAACGAACAGCGGGTAGCGCTCGCGATTGCACACGATGAAGCCCATGTCGACGGCGACGCCTTCGTGGCGAACCGTGTAGACGTGGCCACCGGGGCGATCGGCGGCCTCGAAGAGCGTGACGGTGTGGCCGGCGGCGGTGAGCGCGCGGGCGGCGCCGAGGCCGGCGATGCCAGAGCCGACGATCGCGATGTTCATGCGGCCATCGCGAGGGTCATGCGGCGTCTTGGATGTTCATGCGGGCGCTAGCGATACACGCGTTAGCGCGGGAGATCGACGAGGACCGCTCCGCGAAAGCGGATCGGAGTGGCGGGCGCCGTGCCGTGCGCGTCGCGAAGCTCGATCGACAGCTCGATGGTGGCGTTGCGGATCGAGTCGGCGGCGGCTTGCGTGAGCGGAACGAGGAGCTCGCGGCTCGCGGCTCCGCCTTTGGCGATGTGGCCGATATACAGGACACGGCCATCGATCGACTTGGTGGTCGACGACGTGACGAGGCCGCGGATCGCCCAGGCTTCGCCGGGACCATCGTTCTTGAGAGGAAGAACGATGCGAAGCGCCGGACCATCGTTGGTCTGCGTGAGGCTCGCGCGCAGCGTGCCGGGGACGATGCCGGGGACGAGGCGCATCGGCTCGATCTTCATGTCGGTGTCGACGTGCGCGAGGAATGCCGGCGCGCGCGTGGCGAGTGCACCACCTTCGATCAGCGCCTGGATCGTGCGCGCCCCGGCAGGAGTGTCGACGGTGGCGGTGATGTCCCACGTGGCGATGCGAGTCGTGTCGAGCGCGTCGACGAGCTGGTACGGCGAGATCGAGAACGTGCCGTCGGAGGCGACCTTGCCATGCACTTCGACGCCGCGGATCGCGAGCGTCGCGGTCGTGGCAGGGAGCGCGCGTTCGCCGCACGATTGGCTCGGGCCCGGACGGCGCTGCTCGGTGGTGTCGCCATGGGGAACGCGCTCGGTGCCGTTGCCGATCCACGGACCGACGGCGAACGGGAGGCCGACCGCGAGACCGGCGATGCCGGCGTACGTGAGCGGCGAGCTCGCGTCATCGCTCGTGACGCCACGGATCACGAGGATCCCGCCGATCGACGTGGCGATCACGCCGACAACAAACGTCGCCAGGTTCGGTCCGGTTTCGGTCTCGGTGATCGTCGACGCGGTCACCTTCTCTTCGGTCGGGCACTCGAGCGGCTCGACGAAGCGCAGCGTTCCGGCGTCGGTCAGGACGAGCGTGGGCTTGCGCGGTTGCGCGCCCTGCGAGTGAACGATGCGCTCGGTGGCGACCGGCTGGATCAGCTCGGATTGCCGCGTCACGTGACACGCGGCGAGCAGCGCACATAGCGCGAACACGCGACGGTCCGATCTCACATCGTGACGATAACAGAACGTCCGGATGCGCGTAGGCTCCGGGCATGCGCGCCGTTGCTTGGCTGCTCGCGCTCGCCGCGTGTCAAGGTTCCCCTTCCTCCTCGTCGCCACCGCCGACGCCGACACCGATCATGCCCGCACCCGACGACATCGACGTCACGCGCACGACGACGAGCGGGGCCGTTCGCTACACGTATCGCGCGTCGCGCATGACGTACCTCGTGTACACGCTCGATTGTCTGGCCGACCTCGGGGCCTGTTCTCGCGCCGAGTTCAAGGCCGCGTGGGCACCGGGGTGGACCGGCGAAGATGACGCAGCGATCGTCGCGTGGGGCACGCTGCGCGAGCGCTACAGCGGAATGATCAGCGATGGCGAGCGCGCGACGACGACGCCGTTGCCGATCCCGTATCACGATCGCGACGTGGGGACGGCGATTCGCGTGGCCGGCTTCGGCGCACGCGATGTCGCGGATCTCGGCTCGCGACTATCGTTGTTCTTCGGCGCGGCAGAGGTCGCACACGCGACGCAGATCGCCGAGCGCTTCGCGGGTCGTCTCGACAACCACTGGCGCGCTTCGCGGTCGGGGGTGCTCGCGAGCCTCGATGACTTCGTCGCCCTCGGCGAGCGCGCCGACGTCCAAGCGCTCCTCGGATCGATCGCGACCTTTTATGCGATCGGCGAGAGCGGTGCGAATCAGACGTTCGATCTCGTCAGTCGACCGGCGGGCAAAGGGCCAACCTCCGCAGAGCAGCTCGGCGAGCTCGCAGTGGTCGAGGTTGTTCCCGGGGAGAAGGCGGCGAATCGCTACTCGGTGATCACGCACGAGATGTTCCACGCGTGGTTCGGTGCGTCGCCGATCTCGTCGCAAGTAGCGCTCGTCGAGCGGTTCGTAGCGTCCGGCGATCCGCTCGCAGGGCCTGCGTGGGGACTTCTCGACGAGGTACTCGCGACCGCGCTGGGCAATGGCCTCGTCGCACGGCTCGTCGATCGCGCAGACTACGATCGCCGCGCGAGCACGGACCAGGGCTTGTACAGCGATCCGTACATCGACCGAGTCGCGAAGGCGCTACTGCCCGCGCTCGAAGCGCGCATCGCACGCAAGGGCACCGTGTTCGAGTCCGACTTCGTCGCCGAGTATCTCGCTGCGGTCCATACCGCGTTCCCCGAGGGGCTGCCGCCGATCGCGTATCTGCGCCCGATGTTCGCGGTGACCGCGACGCCCTCGGACGCCGCGAAGCGCTTGATGGATCTCGCGAGCCCCGGCTCCTACGAAAATTTCAGCGAGATCGATGAAGCGCTCGCGAACGCGCAGCGCCTGCAGGGCTGGGGGACGGCGATCTTCGCGACGCGGTCGGAGCTCTCGCGCGTGGCACCACTGCTCTCGGCAACCGTCCTCGCCACCGCGAAGCAGCGAGCCGGCGCGTTCGTGCTCGCTACGAAGGTGCGACCGATCGGCGTGCGCTTCCTGTTCGTCGCCGATGAGGATGCGCAGCTCGCGGCGCTCGTCGATGCGTTTGCTGCGGTGAAGGGCCCGTTGCACGAAGGAGTGGTCGTTCCATGAAGGAAGTCGTCCTCGCATGGCGGCTCATGTTCTGGGTGGTCGTCGTCGCGATCGTCGTGCTTCGAATGATCTGGGTCGCGCGCTCGAAGCGCTTGCACCAGGCGTTCGAGGATCGCGCGACGAACGATCTCGTCGAGCGCGCGCGGACGCTCGCGGCGGTGGCGATCGCACAGGTGCCGGAAGGCCAGGTCGCACGCGTGCTCGGCGAGGCGCGCGCGCTCGAGACGCTGACGGCGCCGCTCGACAAGCGTGTGTGTGTGTGGTGGCGCGTGATGGTCTCGACGCTCAGCCCTGCCGATGGCGCGCACTGGGAGCTCGTGTCCGAGGACACGGGAGGTGCGCCGTTCGTCCTCGCCGATGCGACCGGCGAGTGCTCGATCGATCCGACGACCGCCGCGTTCGGCTTGCAGGGTGGACGCGCGCGCACGTTCAAGCGCGGACAGGCGTTGCCCTCGGACGTGGCCGCGTATTGCGTCGGTCACGGATTGTCCCTCGACGATCTGCGCAGCAAGAGCATCTACATCGTCGAGCAGCTGTTGCCGGTCGGCGCGAAGATCAGCGTCACCGGCATCGGTCATCGCGTCGCGCGCATGGTCGCAAACGAGCGCGACTACCGCGCATCGGAGCCCACGTGGATCGTGATGACCGCGCGCGAGGTGGATCTCCTGATCAGCAACGCGCCGCCGCTGCTGCGTGACAAGGCGACGCGAAGCGGCGAGGCCGAGTGGCCGGGCCTCCGGCATGCGCGGGGCGAAGCTCCCGACGATGACTTCGAGCGCCGCATCCTCGCGAGCCGAAAGCGAATGCAGCGCGTGATGACGCTCGTGCCGCTCGCGATCCTCGGCGTGATCGGCTTCGGGTTGATCTCGAGCCACCTCGCGAAGACGACGCCCGACGTGATGACGGGCGCGCAGCGCACCGAGCTCGAGGACGCTGTGGGCAAGCACCGCATCGCCGCGTATCGCTCCGACGATGCGTGGCGGGCGGCGCTCGCGCGACGACACTCCGCGATCAGCAGCGGGCCGTGTCCGGAAGCGCTCGCCGCACCTACGGCCGTGATGACAGCAGACGCGGATCTGCCACTGCAGAGCGGACGCACCGATGTCGTCCTCGCGCGGGTCCTCGAGCTCGAGGCAGCGATCGAAGTCGCGAAGGGATCACAGTACCCGGCGCTTCGCGAACGCATCGCCGCGCTGACGTTCCCGCGCTACGACGTGCTCGTCGAGCGCGACTACGACGCGAAGCGATCGCGCGCGTATCTCTACGATCACGACACGGCGGTCATCGCATGTACGGCCGAGGATGATGCCGCGAAGGTCCTCGAGACGCTCCAGCGAGGCGCAGCGCAGTGACCGTCCGGACCGCCGCTGTTCTCCTCGGCGGCGAGAGTGTGCTCGTCTCGATCCCCGGCGAGCCGCGGTGGTTCTACATGTTCGCGCACGGTGCCGGCGCGGGCATGCGGCACGAGTTCATGGCGAAGACGGCGCACGCGCTCGCGGAGCATCAGATCGCGACGCTGCGCTGGGAGCTTCCGTACATGGCGCAGGGGCGCAAGCGTCCCGATCGCGCGGATGTCGCCGAACACGCGGTGGTCACGACGTGGCACGCGCTGCGCGCCGGCGAGATCGCGGGCGAGCGCGCCGACGACGTTCGCGCACTCGCGACGCTGCCGATGTTCGCGGGCGGGAAGTCTTTCGGCGGTCGGATGACGTCGCGCGCGCACGCGTGGACGCTCGGCGGACTACCGGGGCTCGCCGGGATCGTGTTCATCGGCTTCCCGCTCTACGGTGCGGGCAAGCCGCCGTCGACCGAGCGCGCGGATCACCTCGCGCGCGTGAACGTGCCGCTTCTGTTCGTGCAGGGCTCGCGCGACGAGCTCGCGGAGTTGTCCGTGCTGCGCCCGGTCGTCGACGCACTCGCGCCGCGCGCGCAGCTCCACGTCATCGAGGGCGCGGACCACAGCTTCTCCGGACGCGATCGCAGTGGCGAGATCGCGACGACGATCGCCGCGTGGATGGATCGCGTTACGCGTTGATCACGGGCCGTAGCGAATGCAGCGCACGAGCTCGATCCGATCCTTGAAGTTGTCGCCGTGCACGCCGATGGAGAAGTTCAACCGCATGGCGGCCGTTCCGCCGCTATCGGTCTCGGTGGACGACCAGTACGTCGCGAGCGCGAATCCGGTGAGCTCCATCGAGCGCCCACCGGTCACGCAGCCGGGGTTTTCCGACGGATAGATCGGGTTCAGCGTGGCGTTGCTGTGGCAGAGCAAGACCTCGATAAGCTCGGACGACGCGGGCAGGTACCAGTCGGTGTATCCGCCGTAGTCGAGGTCGTAGCAGTAGCGGACGGCGGAGTCCGCGGTGACCGAGGTGTGGGTCGCCGCGACCTCCGTGTTGACGTCACCGAGCTGGGACGCCGGAGCGGAGCCGAGGCGGTTCTCGACGCCGGGGATGTTCGTGAACATGCCGCCGGTGCCGAACCACGTCTTCGTCAGCGTATCCGTCGAGCCATCGCACGTCGGTGTCGTTCCATCGGTGCAACCCGACGGCGTCACCATGTAGTCGCGTCCGCCCCACGAACCCGCGACGATCGCACCTCCACTGCACACCGAACCTCGGACCGCGATGTTGCACTCGGTATCGGCGTCCGCTCCAGCATCGGCGCCTGCATCGTTCGTGTCGCCGCCGCTACTCGGCGGATCGAAGCCGATGCGTCCGCACGCGCTGAACACGGCACACGAGACGATCGCAACGCAGCGAATGCGGTCCACCGGGTTTCATCCTACTGCGTGATCCGCGGGACGCGGTGATAAGGTGTCGCCGTGTGGACGAGCTACTCCGCGCGGCACGCTGCTCAGCTGATCGGGCTCCCCGAATCCGCCGTCCGCAGTTGCATCCGCGACGGGCTCGTCGGCACGCCGGGCACCGTGCCCGCGCAGCTCTCGTTCCGTGATCTCGCGGCGCTGCGCACGGTGAAGGCGCTCGTCGATGCGGGCGTACCGCTGCCACGCGTCCGGAAGGAGCTCGCGCGGATCCAGCGATCGCTGCCGACCGGCACGTCCCTCGCCGAGCTCACCGTCGAGGCGCGCGGTGGCGAGGTGCATGTTCGCGGCGAGATTCCGGCCGACGTCCCGGGGCAACTCTCGCTCGCACTCGAGCCCACGCGCGAGCGGCCCCCCGCGCCGGCCGGCGAGCTCCGCGAGCTGCCACAGAAACCGGACGCACCCGCGCTCGAGCCGGTACCACCCGCGACCGCCGAGCAATGGATCCAGCGCGCGATGGAGCTCGAGGATCGCGATCCGGTCGCCGCGATCGATGCGTATCGCCGCGCGCTCCGCGTCCGTCCCGAAACGACGGAAGCGTGGATCAACCTCGGCCGCTTGTTTGCCGAGAGCGGGGATCCGGCCGCAGCGCAGGACTGCTTTCGCAGCGCGGTCGATCTCGATCCCGCGGATGCGACCGCGTACTACAACCTCGGCGTGCTCGCACAGGACGCGGGTAAAGAGGAGGACGCGATCGCGCTGTACCGGCGCGCGCTCGAGCTCGACCCGCAGCTCGCGGAGGCGCATTACAACCTCGCGACGCTGTTCGATCAGTCAGGCGATTCTCGCTCGGCGATTCGACATATCAACGAGTACCGCAAGCTGACGCGGTAAGCTCCGCGATATGGACACCTCCGCCTGGCTCGCCGAGCAGATCGAGGAGCACACGCCGGACAAGGATAGCGATCCGTCCGCGGCGACCCGACTCGCGGAGGCGTACGCCGCGCTCGCGGGTGCAAACACGCAAGCGTTCGGCATGGCGGTACCGCCGGATCTCGCGAACAAGGATCAGCTGCGGCATCGCGCGCTCGAAGTGCTCAAGCTCCACCTCGCGAAGATGGACGCGGAGCACAAGGAGAAGGTGAAGCTGCAGCTCGCGGGCTACGGCATCGGCGCACAGCCCGCGCCCTCGCACGATCCACCGCCGGAGCCGAAGGAAACCTAGCCGAGCTCGGCGAGCCTGCGCTGGAGGAAGCGCCGCTCCGGCTCGCTACCGACGAGCGCGAGCGCGGATCGATACGCCGCGATCGCTTGCTTCGTCTTGCCCACGCGGCGCAGCAGATCTGCGCGCGCCGCGTGAAACAAGTGGTACTCGCCGAGCGCGTTCGCGAGCGCGTCGATCAACGGCAGCCCGACCTCGGGTCCGCGCGCCATCGCGATCGCGACCGCGTGGTTGAGCGCGATCACGGGCGTCGGCGCACGGCGATACAGCTCCCCGAACAGCGCCGCGATCTGCGGCCAATCGGTGTCCGCCGCGCGCGCGGCCTGCGCGTGGAGCGCGCCGATCGCGGCTTGCAGCGAGTACGGCCCGGGACCGCCGCGCAGCGCGAGCGGGACCAGCTCGAGCGCTTCGCTGATCTGCGCGCGATCCCAGGTCGATCGATCCTGGTCCTCGAGGAGCACGACGTCGCCGTTCGCATCCGTACGCGCATCGCGCCGCGAGTCGTGCAGCAACATCAGTGCGAGCAGCCCCTTTGCCTCGGCGCCGTCGGTCAGCTCGACGAGAATGCGCGCGAGCCGGATCGCTTCGCGGCACAGATCGCGGCGCATCCACGAGTCACCGGCGGTGGCCGCGTAGCCCTCGTTGAACACGAGATACACCACCGACATCACCGCATCGGTGCGCTCGGGGAGCTCGGACGCCTCGGGCACCACGTAGGGAATCCGCGCCTCCTTGATCTTCGACTTCGCGCGGACCAAGCGCTGCGCCATCGTCGTGGGCGATGCGAGGAACGCACGCGCGATCTCCTCCGTGGTCAGGCCGCACAACGTGCGCAGCGTCAGTGCGACCTGCGCTTCCCGCGCGAGCGCGGGATGACAGCACGTGAAGATCAAGCGCAGTCGATCGTCGGTGACGGCCAGCATCGCGATGTCGGTGGTCGCCTCCTCGGGTTCGTCGAGCGCGACGATCTCGCGCAGCTTGATCCGGCGCCGGATCGTGTCGATCGCTTTGTTGCGCGCGACGGAGGTGAGCCACGCGCGCGGTTCGTCCGGTGTTCCCTCGACGGGCCAGCGCGCGAGCGCGGCCGCGAACGCTTCTTGGACCATCTCCTCGGCGAGATCGAAGTCGCTGTTCGTCACGCGGATCGTCGTCGCGAGGACGCGCGCGCGCTCCGCACGGAACACGGCTTCGATCGCGGCGATGCTCTGCACTCGCCGATTCTAACCGCTCATCTCGATGTCGAACGTGCTCAGCCGTAGACCATGATCGGCCGGATCTCGACGCAACCGAGCCTGGCGTCCGGAATCCGCGCGGCGATCTTCACCGCCTCGTCGAGATCCTTCGCTTCGATCAAGTAGAAGCCGCCGAGCTGTTCGCGCGTTTCGGCAAACGGGCCATCGGTCGTCGTCGTCTTGCCGTCGCGCACGCGCACCGTCGTCGCCGTGTGCACGGGCTGGAGTGCCTCGCCGCCGCGGAGGTTGCCCGAGGCTTTGATAGCCTCCGTGAGCTTCCCGTACTCGGCGATCATCGAGCCCGCGGTCTCTTCGGACATCGACGTCCAGTTCTTCTCGTCCCCATAGATCAGCAGCAGATATTGCATCGCACGTCTCCTCGATTTGACTCTCGCCTACGGGTCGAACGAGCGCGCCGCGGATCGACAACGATCTCGCGAAAATCGTAAGTCGCAGATGTCGCAGCCGATTCAGCTGAAGCCGAGCAGCCGTCCGCCCTGATAGACGAGGAACGACATCACCCACGCGAGCACGGTCATGTAGCCGAACAGGAACGCCGGCCAGCGCCAGCTGCGAGTCTCGCGGCGCACGAGCGCGAGCGTGCTCATGCACTGACACGCGAGCGCGAAGAAGATCATCAGCGACAGTCCCATCAACGGCGTGTACGCACGCGAGCCATCCGGCTTCTTCGCATCGCGGATCGCATCCCGCAGCGGCGCCGGATTCTCGTCGGCACCGGCGAGACCGAACACGATGCCGAGTGTCGACACGAACACCTCGCGCGCGGCGAACGCGCCGACGATCCCGACGCCGATCTTCCAATCGAACCCGAGCGGCGCGATCACGGGCTCGATCGCATGACCGATTCGACCGCCGTAGCTGTTCTCGAGTCGGAGCGCGGCCTCCTGCTCCTCGACGAGCTTCTTCGCTTCGTCGGTCTGCGCTCTCTCCGCGAGCGCCGTGAAGTCGGGCGAGTTCGCGGGGAGCTCGCGTGGGAAGTAGAGCAGGGCCCACAGCGCGACCGAGCACGCGAGGATCACGGTGCCTGCTTCGCGGAGGAACATGAACGACTTCGTTCGCATCGAGCGCACCACGTCGAGCACGCGAGGCAGGCGATACGGCGGTAGCTCGATCAGGAACGGCAACCGCTTCGCCTTGAGCGGCTTCACCGTCTTCGCCATCACCCACGCCGCCACGAGCGCGGTCAGCACGCTGAACACGTACATGCCGACCATGACCAGACCCTGCACGAGGTGGCTACCCGGCAGCAACGCGGCGATCACGAGCGTGTACACGGGCAAGCGCGCCGAGCACGTCATCAGCGGCACGACCATCATCGTCAGGATGCGATCGCGCCGGCGTTCCATCGTCCGCGTCGCGAGGATGGCCGGAATCGCGCACGCGAAGCCCGAGAGCATCGGCACGAACGCGCGGCCGTGCAGGTTCATCGACCGCATGATGCGATCCATGAGGTACGCGATTCGCGCGAGGTAGCCGCAGTCCTCGAGGAAGCCGAGGAACAGGAACAGCAGCACGATCTGCGGCAAGAACACGAGGACGCTACCGACGCCGCCGATCACGCCATCGACGAGGAAGTCCGTGAAGATGCCGCTGCCGAGCTGCTCGCGCACCAGATCGCCGAGCGCGCCGAACGCGGCCTCGATCCACCCGATCAGCGGATCCGCGCCCCAGAACAGCGACATGAACACGGCGCTCATCACCGCCAGGAACACCGCGAACCCGCCGACGCGATGGAGCAGCACGCGATCGATCCGCTGCGTGCGCCGGCGATCGACCGCCTTCTTGATCAGCGGCGGAATCTCGCGATCGAGGAAGCGCCACCGACCGAGCACCGCTTCGTCGTCGAGCGCGCCTGCATCGGGTGCGCTGGAGTCGCGCCCGATGTCGCGCGCGATCACCGCTGCGCGCAGCGCGTGTGGAACATCGAGCTCGTCATCGTCGTCGCCGGTGCGCGGTTCGACACACGTGAGCGCCCACAGCGCGAGCGCGCGATCCGCGATATCGCTCACGCTGTCAGTCTCGGGCGCGGAGCGATACGCACCCGCCAGGGACCCTGGATCGCGCGCGGCGTTGTCCGTCGTCTCGCGCGCTGCCTCGGTGTCCTTGCCCGCGGAGGCATCGCGCTTCGGGCTGTCGACCAGGCCGTGTCGCGCCGCGAACGTCCACGTCGCCGGCAGCGAATCTCGCACGGTCTCGACGTGCTCGCGCAGCGCGTTCGACGGCGTCCATCGCCAGGTCGCGCGGAACTCGCGCTGCGATGCACGATCGATCGCGGAGACGAGATCCGCGAGGCCGTGCTTCGTGCGCGCGGTGACGCCGACGACCTCGCAGCCGAACAGGTCCGCGAGGGCGCGCGGCTCGGGCGTGGCGGTCTTCGCTTCGTCGATCATCGTCAACGCGACGACGCAGCGCGCACCGAGCTCCTGCAGTTGCAGCAGCAAGTAGCTCGAGCGCGCGACGCTCGTCGCATCGACGCAGACGACGACGACATCGGGCACCGGCGCACCTTGCAGCCCGAGCATGCCGTCGATCGCGATCTGCTCTTCGGCCGAGCGCGCGTTCACGCTGTACGTGCCGGGGATATCGTCGACCTCGGCGACGCGGCCCTTGGTCAGCGGGAGCTCGCCGCGCTTGCGCTCGACGGTGATCCCCGGATAGTTCGAGACCTTCGCGGTCGATCCGGTCAGCGCGTTGAACAGCGTGGTCTTGCCGACGTTCGGGTTGCCCGCGAGAACGACGTGGAGCCGTCGCGAGGGATCGAGCGCGCCGTCAGTCCCGGTCCTCGCGATGCGTGCGAGGGGCAGGTTCGCGGCGCGCGGGGAGCTCTCTGCTGCTTGTTCGTCGCTCCGATCGGCGGTTCGCTCTCCGACAGTGCGCTCTCCGCTCCGATCGGCGGTTCGCTCTCCGCTCCGATCGGCGGTCCGATCCGTCGTTCGCTCTCCACGTCGATCGGACGCCTGGATCTGGATCTGCGCGGCCTCGGCCCGCCGGATCGACCATTGGCCTCCGCGCACCTCGATGCGGAGTGGATCTCCGAGCGGCGCGATCGTGACGATCTTCACGTCGACCCCGGGGACCAACCCCATCTCCATCAGCCGCCGTCGAAAGGCGCGAGGACCATCGACACCACGGACCCTGGCCAACTGGCCTAGTGGGATCTCCGCGAGCGTCGGCATTTCACAGACCTAGCATTATTGAAAATCATTTTCAATCTAGGCGGAAAGGTCGCCACCTTCCATCGACCTGCTACATTCGACGCCGAGGGTTTTCGATGGACACTGCGCAGACCCTGCTGCTGAACCAGGGTTTCGAACCGATCAAGGTGATCTCGTGGCAGCGCGCGATCACGCTGTTGTTCCTCGGCAAGGTGGAAGTGCTCGAGGAGTACGGACGCGACATCAAGTCCGTCAACATCATCATCAAGGTGCCGGCCGTGGTGCGCCTGCTGAGGGCGTTCCGTCGCCATGCGCGGCCCGTGAAGTTCTCGCGCGTGAACATCTATGCGCGCGACAACTACAAGTGCCAGTACTGCGCGAAGAAGGCATCGATCAGCGAGCTGACGTACGACCACGTCGTGCCCCGGTCGCAGGGTGGCCTGACCGAGTGGACCAACATCGTGACCTGCTGCTACCTGTGCAACCGCAAGAAGGGCGGACGCACGCCGCGCGAAGCGGGCATGGCATTGCTCGCGCAGCCGACCCAGCCGAACTGGGTCCCCGCGGTCGCGATTCGCATCTCGCTGCGATCGATCCCCGAAGCGTGGCGCGACTATCTGTACTGGACCGGCGAGCTCGACGCCGAAGCCGACTGACTCGACGAGACTCGGGCGCGTGCGGATCTGCTTCGTTTGCCTCGGCAACATCTGTCGCTCGCCGACGGCGGAAGGCGTGATGCGAGCCGTGATCGAGAAGGCCGGGCTCGCGGATCGCGTGGTGCTCGATAGCGCGGGCACCGGTGCGTATCACGTCGGCGAGCTGCCCGATCCGCGTACGCGCGCGGCGGCGAAGCGTCGCGGCTACACGCTCGATCATCATGCGTGGCAGTTCACCGCGAAGGACTTCGCGCGCTTCGATCTCGTGCTCGCGATGGATCGGCAGAACCTCCGCAACCTGACGCGCCTCGTGCAGGGACGCGGGCACGACATCCGCCTGTTCCGCAGCTTCGATCCCAGCGCGGACGAGGGCGCCGAGGTTCCGGACCCGTGGTACGGCGGCGACGAGGGATTTCACGAGGTGCTCGATCAATGCGAGCGCGCGTGTGATGGCCTCCTCGCTCACGTACGCTCGACGCTCGTATGAAGTGGTACGTCGAGCTCGAAGCGACGCTCGGCAAGGTCGTGCGCACCGAGCCTCTCGCCGGCGGCAGCATCAACAACGTGTGCCGCGTGACGTTCGCCGACAAGCGCATGGCGTTCGTGAAGACTCACCAAGCGCCACCGCCGGGCATGTACGCGGCGGAAGCGCAGGGCCTGACGTGGCTCCGGCCCGGTCCACTGCGCGTACCGCGCGTGATCGCGGCGGCGGACTCGTACCTCGCGCTCGAGTGGATCGACATGTCCGAGGTGGGCTCGAGCATCGTCCCGTCGTTGCAGGATGCGCTCGGCTCCGGGCTCGCGGGCTTGCACGCGCTCGGTGCACCCGCATTCGGATACGAGCACGACAACTTCCTCGCGACGCTCGTGCAGGACAACACGCCGGCGCCGGATATCGTCACGTTCTTCGTCGAGCGCAGGCTCGCGCCGGTGTTCGAACAGATCCGCCTCGCCGAGGGCATGCCGGATCTGCGACGAAAGCTCGACGAGCTTCGTGCGCGCCCCGAGCTGTTCGGTCCCCCCGAGCCACCCGCGCGACTGCACGGGGATCTGTGGAGCGGCAACGTCGGGCAGTGCGAGGGCGATCCCGTGATCTTCGATCCCGCGGTCTACGGCGGTCATCGCGAGATCGATCTCGCCATGCTCGATCTGTTCGGCGGCCTGCGGGAGCGCACCATCGCCGCGTATCACGAGGCGTTTCCGCTCGCCGATGGTTGGCGGGAGCGCACGAAGCTGTGGTGGCTCTATCCGCTGGCGTGTCACGCGGTGCTGTTCGGCGGGGGATACGTCAAGCGAACGGCCGTCACGCTCGACGAGGTCCTCGCGTCGCGATAAGCCTGGCCCATGGATCTCGCCGAGCGCGCTGTCGACGCTGCCCGAAAGCTCACTCGTAACGGCGAGGCGATCGACGAGCATCAGGTCGTCGTCGAGCGCGTCGCGTATGCAGCGACCGAGGCGCGCGTGATCGCGGAGCTCGCGAGCGTGCCGGCACAGCAAGCGGATGCCGCGAAGGTGGCGATCGCCGAGCTTCGCGCGAGCATCGCGAATCGACTCGCTCCCGTCGCGCAGACGCTCGGCATCGAGGTCACGCACCCCGACGTGAGCGCGCTCGCGCCCGATGTCGTCGAAGCGATCGGCGCGGCTGCGATCGCGAACGAAGGCCGGCTCGCGTGGCCGCTCGACGAGATGCTCGAGGAAGTGCGCAGCAACGTGCGCGCGTTCGCGGAGCGCGAGGTCGTCCCACACGCCGAGCGCATCCATCATCACGACGAGCTGGTCCCCGAGCGGTTCATCGAGGAGATGGCGAAGCTCGGATACTTCGGCCTGTCGGTCCCCGAGAAGTACGGCGGTCACGAGCTCGGAAACCTCGCGATGATCCTCACCACCGAGGAGCTGTCGCGCGGATCGCTCGCGGCCGCGGGCTCGCTGATCACGCGTCCCGAGATCCTCGCGAAGGCGCTGATCGCCGGCGGCACCGAGGAGCAGAAACAGACGTGGCTGCCGCGCCTCGCGTCGGGCGAGATCATGGCGGCGATCAGCGTGACCGAGCCGAACGTCGGCTCCGATGTCGCGAGCGTCTCGTGTCGCGCGGCGAAGGTCGACGGCGGCTTCGAGATCACCGGCGCCAAAGCGTGGTGCACGTTCGCCGGGCGCGCCGATGTCATCGCGCTCCTCGCGCGGACCGACGAGGACACGAGCAAAGGCTCGCGTGGTCTGTCGCTATTCATCGTCGACAAGCCGCGGTTCCTCGGCCACGAGTTCACCGCGACGCAACCGGGCGGCGGGATGCTGACCGGCAAGGCCGATCGCACGCCCGGCTATCGCGGCATGCACTCGTTCACCCTGTCCTTCGATAAGTGGCTCGTCCCGGACGCGCAGCTCGTCGGTGGTCCGGCGGGACTCGGCCGCGGCTTCGGTCTGCAGATGGCCGGCTTCGTCGCGGGTCGACTGCAGACCGGTGGTCGAGCCTGTGGTGTGACCCAGGCCGCAGTCGAAGCGACCGCGCGCTACGTCGCCGAGCGCAAGCAGTTCGGTCGGGCCATCGGGGAGTACGGCCTGACCCGCTACCACCTCGGCCGGATGACCAGCCGGTTGGTCGCCGCGCGCTCGATCACCTACGCCGCCGCACGGGCGATGGACTCCGACGAGAAAACGGCAGGCCCACTGGCCGCGATGGCGAAGTTGTTCGCCTGCGATGTCGCCGTCGAGGTCACCCAGCTCGGCCAATTGCTCCACGGCGGTTGGGGCTATGCCGAGGAGTATCCGATCAGCCGTTATGTGGCAGACGCACAGGTGCTCCCGATCTTCGAAGGGGTGAAACCCATCCTCGCGCTCAAGGTGATCGGGAGATCCCTGCTCGGTCGATAAAGTCGACGACAGCTACCCCAACCGCTACCCCACGCGGAATTCCAATTGGCGTCGCGCCCTTCTATGATGGCCGACAATGACGAAGCTTCTCGCGTGGCTCGGGGCAGCCATGCTGATGGTGATGTTCGCGCTCACTCCAGCGCGAGCGCAGGCGAGCGATCCACTCAAGCCATACGTCGTGTTCGTCCTCAACACGTCCGGCTCGATGGTCAACACGGGCCCCGGCGAAGGCAATCCGACGGGTGCGGGACCGCCGAGCTGCGGCGGCATCGATAACCGGCTCAATCACGCGAAGTGCGCGATCAACAACATCGTCAACTCGTACGGCGACATGGTGTTCGCGCTCGGTCGCTTCCGCGAGACGACGAGCGGCACGTTCTCGTCGACGTGCGATGGCAACGGTGACGGACAAGGTGGCGGCAACGATCAGTGCGGCACGAACACGCCGGCTGCGTGCGGAGCGTGTAGCTGCAACGCGGCGACCACCGCGTGCCCTGCGGGATGCACGGCCGCGATGCGCGCGGACTCGCAGTTCCAGCTGCTGACCGCGCTCGTCGAAGGACAGAACGAGCTGGCCGGGAACGTCACCGACTTCTCGTGCGGCTCGTGTTCGATGCCCGCTGCGGGCACGGCGCCGACGTCGACGAACGAGATCTGGGGCGCGGGTAGCTGGACGCCGCTCGGTGGCGCGCTCCTCGGTGCACATCGCTACTGGCAGGGATTGCAGGCGACCGACTCGACGACGATCTGGCCGGCAGCGGCAGGTGCTACGGGTGGCTTCGATCCGATCCGCAACGATCCGCGCTCGGACTTCCTCCCCGATGGCTGCAATCCGAATCCGACGACGTGCGGGACGCCGGGCAACGGCGTGTGCTGCACGACGCAGTGCCGTCCGTACATCACGATCCTCCTCACCGACGGTGACGAGACGTGCGGTGGCAACGCGCCGGCCGCGGCGACCGCGGCGCTCAACTCGACGGTGCTCGACAACAAGAAGTACCGCATCGTCACCAAGGTCATCGGCATGGGCATGACCGGTCCGGACACGGACATCGAAGCGATCGCGCAAGCCGGTAATCCCGCGGGCAACGTGCCCGGCCTCAACGAGGGCTACTACGCGCGCGACGAAGCGAGCCTCCAGCTCGCGATCTCGCAGATCCTCGACGACGCGATTCGCACGGAGACGTGCAACAACGCCGACGACGATTGCGACAACATCTCCGACGAAGGCTTCAGCAAGGGCGCGTCGTGCAGCAACGGTCGCCTCGGCGTGTGCCTCGTCAACGGCGCCACCGCGTGTCGCGCCGACGGTGCGGGCGTCGAGTGCAGCGCCGGTATCGGACCGACGCCCGCCGTTCCTCCGTCGACGCCCGCGTGCCCCGGCTGCGGCTGCGTCAGCAAGGCGCTCAACCAAGCGTGCACCGTCGTGAACGCGGCGAACGCGATCGTGAACGGCACGTGCCAGGCCGGGTCGCCGCAGCTCGTGTGTCAGCCGACCGCCGCGACCGGACCGAACCCCGCCGATCCGGCGGACAACGAGATCCCGACGGGCTGCAACAACCTCGACGACGACTGCGACGGAATCGTCGACGAGAACGTCCCGGGTTGCTCGTGCACCGTGCAGACCGAGGTCTGCGATGGCGTCGACAACGACTGCGACACGCGCGTCGACGAAGGCACGAACCTCGCGTGCAGCAACGGTACGTGCCCCGGTCAGCGTCTGTGCACGCCGACGCCGGGCTGTAATCCATCGCCGACGTGCACCACCGGCAACTGCTGCCTCGCCGCGTGTAACGCGAACCCCGGCAGCGCCGAGATCTGCGACGGCCTCGACAACAACTGCGATGGCAACGCCGACGGATTCACCGAGGCGTGCTCGAACATGTTCTGCCCCGGTGGCACGTGCACCGGCGGTACGGCGCCCAACGAGCGCACGTGTGTCGGTGGCTCGCGCGCGGGCAAGCGGTGCGATACGGCGACGCCGGACTTCAATCCGCAGAACAACCCGAAGGCAAAGCCGGGGTCGCCGTGCGCGATGCTCGGCGCACAGTGCGTGTGCAACCCCGGCACGCGCAACTGTCCGCTCAACGGCGGCGGCACGTTCTCGTCGTGCGTGGCCGAGGTCGAGCCGGGCGTCGAGGTCTGCAACAACCTCGACGACGACTGCGACGGCCTCGTCGACGAGACGCCGCCCGTGACCTGCACCATCGATTCGCAATGTCCGTCGATCACGCCGGACTGCGACAACCCGAGCGGCATGCCGAACATGGGTACGTGCCAGCCGGCCGACTGTTCGATCAACAGCTGCGGTGGTCTGCTCGTCTGCACGAATGGCGTGCAGATGTGCACGCAGCAGGTCGGCGTCGACAACAACTGCAACGGCATCGACGAAGACTGCGACATGATGGTCGACGAGGACTGGGCGTGCACGGATCCCGACGGCGTCGACAACATCCCGGGTAACGCCGACGACTGCCCCTGCACGATCGGTGGTCAGTGCAACGCGCACGAGTCCTGCCAGAACGGCTCGGTCGTGTGCACCGGCAACCCGGTCGCGCAAGAGAGCTGCAACTGCGCCGACGACAACTGCAACGGTCAGATCGACGAGGGCGCGCTATGCGGTGCGGGTGCATCGTGCGTGAACTGCCAGTGCGCATTCGCGTGCAGCCCCGGCGAGTTCCCGTGTCCGATGGGCAAGATCTGCAACGCGCAGAACTTCTGCGTCGCGGATCCGTGCTTCGGCGTGACCTGTCCGGCGAATCCGAACGATCCGGACGACAAGCAGGTGTGCAAGCCAGATCCGAACAACCCGGCGGCGCACGTGTGTCTGTCGGCGTGCGATCCGGCGGTGATCACGTGCCCGTCGCCGCTCATCTGTTACAAGCCGACCGGCGAGTGCAAGCCCGACGATTGCTCGACGTTCCCGGATCGCTGCGGTGCCACGGAGAACTGCATCAACGGCAACTGCGTCGGCAACCCGTGCAACGGCGTGACGTGTCCTGCGGGCGAGTACTGCAACGCGGGTCAGTGCTACGGCAGCTGCGCGAACGTCGATTGCCCCGATGGTCAGCGCTGCCGACTCGGTCAGTGCGAAGCGGATCCGTGCGAGAACGGATGTCCGTTCGGTCAGGCCTGTGACGATGCGTCGGGCCAGTGCATCAACGACCAGTGCGGCTTCGTCGTGTGTCCGCAGGGTCAGTGGTGCAACCCGAACCACGGCGGTCAGTGCGAAGACGATCCGTGCAAGATCTTCAGCATCACGTGCGCGGAGGGCGAGGTCTGCCGCGGCGGTACGTGCTTCGACAAGAATGACTTCTTGCCGGACGGTGGCGTCGAGCAACACGTGACCACGGGCGGTGGTGGTGGCTGTAGCACCAACGGCGGAAGTGGTTCGCTGTTCGTCGGCCTCGGCTTGTTGTGGCTCCTGCGCAGAAAGCGCGAGCGCAGCAAGGGAGGTGCGCAGTGAGAGCGATCCTCGGGCACGTCGCGTTGATCCTCGCGATCGGCGCGGCAGCGACGGCGAACCTGTCGTGCAACGTCAACGACTACTGCTTGAACTGCGCGCGCGGTGACGCGGGCGATGGCGATGGCGGCGGCAGCGACGACGGCGACGTCGGCGACGGCGGCACGGATGACGGCGACACCGACGGCGGGTGCACGAACACCGGCCCCGAAGTGTGCGACGACGAGGACAACGACTGCGACGGGAACGTCGACGAAGGTCAGCTCCCACAGATCGGCGAGCTCTGCGACAACCAGATGGGCGAGTGCCAGGGCGGTGTGAAGCAGTGCACGAACGGCGTCGTCACGTGCAGCAAGCCGGCCGTCCCCGAGATCTGCGATCTCAAGGACAACGACTGCAACGGTCTCACCGACGAAGGTGATCCGGGTGGTGGCGCGGTGTGCGGCACGAACACGGGCGAGTGTGTCGCCGGCGTGAACCGCTGCATCAGCGGCGCGATCCAATGCGTCGGCGCCGTCGGTCCGCAGACCGAGACGTGCAACAACCGCGACGACGACTGCACCGGCGTTGCCGACGACAACCTCGCGCCGCTCGGTCCGTGCGTGGCCGGCGTCGATGGTCCGGTCCAGGGCAACACGGGTGATTGCAACCTCGGTACGCGGCAATGCCTCAGCGGCGTCACCACGTGCGTCGGTGCGCAGTTCCCGTTGTTCGAGCAGTGCGATGCGCCGATGGGTGGAAACCCGGCGCACGACTCGGACTGCGACGGCATGGATCACAACGGCTACAACACGAACACCGATCCGCAGAACTGCGGCGCCTGCGGCAACAGCTGCAACTTGCCGAACGCGTTCGAGGGCTGCGGTCCACCACGCCAGGCGAATGGCGTGTGCTCGGTGCTCGCGTGCGCTCCGAACTTCTTCAACAACGACAACAACGACGCGAACGGCTGCGAGTTCAACTGCACCCATCCGTTCCTCGGCAACGAGGTGTGCAACGGAATCGACGACGACTGCGACGGCCTCACCGACGCTGCGGATCCGGACATGACGCCGCCCGTCGGTCTCTGCGATACCGATGGTGCATGCGCGACGCAGACCGTGCTGTCGTGCGACGCGATGCTCGGGTGGCGTTGCCACTACAACAACCCGAACGTCCAGACGACGGACGCGGAACACACGCAGATCGCGTCCGAGACCCGCTGCGATAGCGACATCGTCGTTGGCTCGCAGGCGGACAACGATTGCGACAACCGCATCGACGAAGCGCAGACGCTGGGGACCACGTGCTCGAACAACCTGTTCGGCGACTGCCGCAACAGCGGAACGACCGTGTGCAACTCCGCGATGCGCGATGGACCGGCGGTGTGCAACTTCACGACGATGGGTCCCGGCATGACCGCCGAGACGTGCGATGGCCGCGACAACAACTGCAACAACATCGTCGACGACAACGCTGCGACCGGAAATCTCGCGGGCCAGAACTGGGTCACGATCCCCGGCACGACGACGCAGATGATGAAGTACGAAGCGTCGCGTCCCGGCGCGACGAGCACGGATGCGGGCACGCTGCAGACGCACGTGTGCTCGAAGCCGACGGTGCAGCCGTGGACGAACGTCACGTATCCGCAGGCGGTCGCCGCGTGCAGCGCGGTCAACGCGCGCTTGTGCACCGAGGCCGAGTGGCAGGACATGTGTATGCCGTCGACCACGTTCCCGATCGCGGGACCGGCCACCGCCGGGTTCACGGACTTCGCGTTCATCGAGGCCGAATCCGTGACCGCGGCGAACAACGTCGCGATCGGCGGTCGTGCGTGGGCGCGCAGCCAGCCGATCGCGTTCAACGGCGTCACGGCGATGCAGGTGCCGGAAGCGGGCTTCACACAGCTCGTCGCCGCGAACGCCGCCGCGCAGTCCGCGCGGATGGACTATCCGCTGACGCTCACGGTGAACCAACCGCACAACGTCTGGTTGCGGACGCGCTCGACGAGCTCGAACGCGATCTACCGGACGAACACCGCGCCGTCCGCGACGCTGGCACCGACGTCGAACGCCGCGACGCAGGTCGGCGATCTCGTCATCGTGTTCACGTTCAGCATCAACGGCGGCGGCGTTCCCACGCACACGCTGCAGGCGGGCTTCACCGAGATCACGAATCGCTCGGTCGACGACGGCAACACCGACAGCCGGATGTCGGTCGCGTACAGGGTGGCGACCGTGGCGGGTGCACAGACCTACCAGGCGTACACGTCCACTGCGACGACGGCCGTGCTGAGCGGTCTGATCGTGCTGCGCAGCGGTGCGTACAACACCGCGGGCATCCTGTCGGCCACGTCGGCGGACAACGATGGCAACAACAGCCCGAACCCACCGTCGATCACGCCGGTGTCGCCGTCGCTGATCCTCGCCGTTGGTGGTTGGCACTTCACGTCGAGCGCCAACGCGAACGTCACGCCCACGACGGGCTTCACGGAGCAGTGGGAAGCACCGAACCCGAGCAACGGCGAGCTGTCGGTCGCGTCGGCGTTCGCGGCGCGGACGATCGATCCCGACTCGTTCGCGGACAACGTCGTGGTCAACAACGAGACCGCGATGACGATCGCGATCCCCCTCAACCGCGGCGCCTCGGCGTTCATCGGTCTCGCGACGGGGGCAGGCCCGGCGGCGGCCAATGCAACGTTCGTCGGACCGCCGCTCGACGATCAATGGCACTGGGTCCCGGGACCGACGATCACGTCGGGCGCCACGGCCGCGCACACGCTCAGCATCTACCTCCGCGAGGACGGCCTGTTGATCGACACGATCGCGATCGCGCGACAGGCCACGACATCGCCGACCTTCTCCGATGCGTGGGCCTACCAGAACAACCCGAAAACCGCGCAGCCGCAGGTCTGCAACGACGACGAGTACGATACCGATCAGAACGCGGGGAACGGCGATCAGGATGCGATCCTGCCGACCTCGTCGCTGAACCAATGCTTCGCGAACCACCCGGACGTCTCGACCGCGGGCGACACCGACGCCTTCGATATGAGCGGTAACGTGAAGGAGTGGACCACCGCGCGCACGACGCAGCAGAACCCGATTCGCGGTGGTTCGGCGAACAACGACGTCAGCGGCCTCACCTGCAAGTTGAACTTCACGCTCGCCGACGACGACTTCTTCTTCCCGAACGTCGGCTTCAGATGTTGTAGATAGCGAGTGTGGATGTAGGACACGATCGATGCCCGCGCTGTTTGTTCCAGCGGCGGGTGTGTCTGTGCGCAGCGATCCCCACGGTCGAGACGCAGACGCGCGTGGTGATCGTACGCCATCACCTCGAGCGCTATCGCTCGTCGAACTCGGGACGGTTGGCCCACTTCGCGCTGCCGAACAGCGTGATCATCGATCACGGCGGGCAGCTCGGGCCGGCCACGCTGCCACCGCTCGACGGCGCGTGGTTGGTGTTCCCGGCGGGCGAGCCGACACTGGTCGCGCCCGTTCCGCCCCCGAAGCAGCTCGTGTTCCTCGACGCCACGTGGTCCCAAGCGCGCCGGATGTTCCGCAAGCTCGGGGCGTTACGTGGGCTGCCGATCCTGCGGTTGCCCGACGCGCCGATGCCGGCCGCGCGGTTGCGGGAGTCGCCCGAGCCCGGCCACGTGTCGACGATCGAGGCGATCGCGCGGGCCCTCCGGTTGGTCGAAGGCGATCACGTCGCAGAGCCGTTGGAGACTGTGTTCCAAGTCGCCGTTTCTCGTGCGGCTATGACCGGCCGGACCCTGGTGTCGTAGCCGGCTTTCTCGTACGCTGAAAAGCCGTGGGAGCGTCGCGTCAAGGCCGCGTAGGCCTTCCGATCTCGGTCAAGCTGGTGGTCGTCACCTCGATCGTTGTTGCGATCGCAGTCGGCACCTCCACGTGGTTCGGGCAGCGATCGCTGAACGAGCTGACCGAAACGCAGCTCACGATTCGCCGCCAGACCGGAGAGCACTCGATCGTGCGCGAGTCCGAGCTGGTCGTGCAGTCCGTCGCGTCTGCGGTCGCGACCCCGCTCGCCAACACCGCCTACCAGGACATCGCTCCGCTGCTCGACTCGGCGATCGCCGAAGACAAGAAGAGCGGCGATCACCGCATCCAGTGGCTCGTGGTCACGGATGCGTCGCAGACCGTGGTCGGCAAGTCGGGCGCCGCTCCGGCCGAGGCGCGCCTCAAGGAGCTCGATCGCACGCTGCAAGACGGCATCAAGAACGGCGACACCGCGCACGCGAAAGCAGGCGCGCAGACGGAGTGGGTGTACGGGGCGCCGGTGCGGCTCGGTGCGAGCACGCTCGGAACGCTGCGCATGGGCGTATCGACCGCGGGCCTCGAGAAGGAGCTACAGACGTCGCTCTCGCAGGCCGAGGAGCGGGGCGCACAGGCGCGCAACAAGATGCTGATGGTCTCGATCGCGGTGCTCGCCATCGGCATCGTCCTCGCCGCGCTGTACGGCGTGGCACTCGCGAAGCCGATCAAAGCGCTCACGGTCCAGGCCGCGCGCATCGCGGAAGGTGACCTCAACAGCCGCGTCGACGAGGACCGCGGCGACGAGCTCGGCCGGTTGGCCGCGACGTTCAACCTGATGGCCGGCGAGATCCGGCACCTGCTCGTCGAGCAGCGCGCGAAAGCGTCGATGGAGAAGGAGCTCGAGCTCGCACGTCAGGTGCAGCAAGCGATGCTGCCTCCGCACGCGCTCGATCAACACGCGCACCTAAAGGTCGTCGGGTATTGCCAGCCCGCGTCGACCTGCGGCGGTGATTGGTGGACCTACCGCAAGCTGTCGAGCGGCAAGATGCTGCTCGTCGTCGGCGACGCGACGGGACACGGCATTCACTCCGCGATGATCGCGGCGACGGCGCGTGGTGCCGTCGAGGCGCTGTCGGGCATCGACGAGCGGTTGCTCACGCCGGAGCAGGTGCTGCGCGCGATCGACTCCGCGATCAAGCAGGTCGGCGAGCACAACGTGCTGATGACCGCGTTCGCCGCCGTGTTCGACTCGGTGAACGGCATCCTGCACTACGCGAACGCCGGGCAGAACTTCCCGTACGTGATCAAGCTCGGCCAGGATCGCGTGCTCGAGGATGCGAGCATCATCGCGGCGAGCGGCAATCCGCTCGGCGATCGCAACATCCAGGTCGAGATCCGCCGCGGGTCGTTGCAGCTGCGCCCGGGCGATCTGTTCGTGTGCTTCACCGACGGTGTCGTCGAGCGCGCGAACCGCACGGGCAAGCTGTTCGGCGATCGCCGCTTGCGCAACACGCTGACCGGCCAGTCGCTGCGCGATGGGGCGGGGCTGTTGCAGCTGCGCGATCGGCTCGTGTCGACGCTCGACGGCTTCAGCGAAGGCGCGGCCGCCGAGGACGACATCACGTTCGTGTTGATCCAGTTCGATCCCGCGAGCGCCGACCGCAACTCGGGTCGCGCGCCCGCCCGCCAGGGAGCCGCGTGAAGCCATCGCGCTGGGGCGCTCTCGTCGCATTGCTGGTCCCCGCGATCGCCTCGGCTCAGAGCGCCGCGGTCGACGTCGCGGATCTTCCGCCGCTGCCGCCGGCGACGGAAGCGCCCTCGAGCTCCGCGACGGTACTCGCGGCTGCCGCCGCCGACGAAGACGTGGTCGTCGGTGCCGCGAAGCGCGAGCAGACGCTCGGCAACGTGGCCTCGGCGGTCACCGTCATCACCGCCGATCGCATTCGTCGCTTCGGCTATCGCACCGTCGCGGAAGCGATCGCGAGCGTCGCCGGCATCTTCACGCAGGACAACCGCCTGACCACGCAGGTCGGCGTGCGTGGCATCCAGATCGAGGGCGGCTTCAACAGTCGCATCCTCGTCCTCGTCGACGGCGCGACGATCAACGAAGCATGGGGCGCGTTCGCGGGTGTGGGCATCGACGGGCTCGTATCGATCGATGACATCGCGCGCATCGAGGTCATTCGCGGCCCGGTCGGCGCCGTGTACGGAACGAACGCGTTCTTCGCAATCCTCAACATCGTCACGCGTAGCGCCGCCGAGGGGCAGCGCGCATGGGGTCGCGTCGGGGTGGGCTCCGTGTTCGGTGCGGTCACCACGGCGGGGTTCGCGGCGGGCTCCGTCGACAAACAGATCCGCGGGTCGTTCATGTTCAACGAGCGCATCGGCGACACGACGTCGGTTCCAGAGGTCGGCAACGATCTCGACTCCGACGGTGGCCGGACGATCATCGGCGCTGTCGTCGGCACGTACGAAGGTTCGTTCGCGCAGCTCCGCGGATATCGCGCGCGCCGCGACTCGCCGTTCGGTCCGTACGACTCCAACGTCACGCTCGATCCGGCGTACGCGCTGTACAACTACCAGCTGCTGCTCGAGGGTGGCCACACGCGCGAGCTGTCCAAACGCCTCGTCGGCTCGGTGCGCGCGTACGGTTCCCTGTATCGCTTCTACGACGAGATCAACGAGCCGCCGAACGCACAATTCCAGGACTACGGCGACGCGATGACGTTCGGCGGCGAAGCGCGCGCGCGCTACGAGCTGATCGAGGAGAACAAGCTCGGCGCGACGGTGGGCCTCGAGTCCAACTACAACCGCACCGAGAGCCGCTCGTACTACATCGACGATCCACCGCCCGGAGGTGGCGTCACCATTCCGAAGAACTTCAACGTCATCGGCACGTATGCCGAGCTCGACGGCCAGCCGATGCCGTGGCTCGGGTTCACTGCCGGTGTTCGCTACGATCGCAACTCGCTGATCGATCAGCGCGTGTCTCCGCGCGGCGCTCTGTTCTTGTCGAAGGCCGAGAAGATCGGACTCAAGCTCCTGTACGCGGAGGGCTTCCGCAACCCGAGCCCGTTCGAAGGGTTCTTCGACGATCGCGAAGACTTCACCGCGAACCCGAACATCAAGTCCGAGTCGATTCGCAGCTTCGAGGGCGTGCTGTGGGCGCGGCCGGTCGCCGGTCTGTCGACGCGGCTCTCGGGCTTCTACTGGAAAGCCGACAACGTGATCGAGCAGCGTCCCGATCCGATGCTCGCGACGGCTGCGCAGTTCCAGAACGTCGGCCAGTACGTCACGCGCGGTGTCGAGATCGAAGCCACGTATCGCAACAGCGCCGGTTGGTACGCGTTCGGCGGCGCGACGCTCGCATCGATCGGCTTTGGCGAGGAAGGTAACCCGATCGTGTACGGCGATGTTCAATACGCGGCGGCGGTCACCGCGTCGGGCGGTGTCTCGACACCGAAGCTCGGCGGCTACGCGCACGTGTCGGCGGAAGTGCAGTACCTCGGCGAGCGCGCGACGCGCGATCCGATGGTCGACAGCCCGGGCTGGACCGGCGTGAACCTCGCGATCTACGCCCCCGACATCAAGAAGTTCGATGTCACGATCGGCGCGCGCAACCTGATCGGAACACGCGATCTCATGCCCGCGCCGAACGACTACGATCTGACGGACCCGAACGATCCGAACATGACGATCCAGGTCCCGCGCGTGCCCGGCGAGGGTCGCGAGTTTTACGTCAAGGTGGGCTACACGTACTGATGCGGACGATGCTCCGATACGCGCTCGTGATGGCGACGCTCGTCGTCGCGACACCCGCGCTCGCACAACGTCCGAATCAGGGCGAGGACGAGAGCGCGGCGCTCGTCGCGGAGGGGCGCAACGCGCTCAAGCGCGGCAAGCTCGACGATGCCGCATCCGCGCTCGATCAGGCGATCGCGCTCAACCCGCGACGCGTCGAGGCGTACGTGCTGCGCTCCGCGGTGCACGCGGCGAAGAAGGAGTACACGCTCGGCATCGCGCTGATGCGCCGTGCGGAGAAGCTGTCGCCGAACGATGAAGAGGTGCTGACCGCGCTCGGTTCGCAGCTCGTGCTGTCCGGCGATACGCAGGCGGGCGTGCCGATCCTCGAGGGTGTCACCCAGAAGAACGCGAAGCGGTACGACGCCCAGCTGCTGCTCGGTCATCACTTCCACACGACGGGGAAGTGGCCCGATGCGATCACCGCGTTCGAGGCGTACTTCCAGTCGCGCCCGGATGCGCTGAAGGGCGAGGACTCGCGACACAAGGTCGATCTCGCGGATAGCTATCTGCGCTATCGCCAGCCCGACAAGGCGCTCGTGCTGTTCCGCGCCGCGGTGGACGCGCGCAAAGAAGATCTGCGCGCGCGAATCGGTGTCGCGTGGGCGACCGCCGCGATCGACTGCAAGCGTGCGCGCGGGTTGCTCAAGGACCTCGAGCCGATCGCCCAGCAACATCCCGAGGTGTGGCTCGTCGACGGACAATGCGCGCTCGCCCTCGGTGACACGAACGGCGCCCTCGCGCTCGGCCGGCGCTACCTCGACAAGGCGGCGCAGGGCACGGCCGCGGGGCACGCGCTCGTCGGTGAAGCGCAGGCTGCACGCGGCAACCTCCCCGAGGCGCGCAGGGAGCTCGAGAAAGCGCGCGAGCTGGAGCCCGCACGTCGTCGCTGGACGGTGCGCTTTTCTCACGTGCTGCGCCGTGCGAACGAGCCGAAGGCCGCGCTCGTCGCGCTCGAGCAACTCGGTGCGCCCGCGCAGCCGGGCATCGATCCCGATTGGTGGACCGAGGTCGGCGAGGCGCTGCTCGCGAGCAATCAAGCGCAGGCGGCGGCGGATCGTCTCGTGCCCGTGCTCGCGGAGATTCCCAACGATGCGCACGTGCGCACGGTCGCCGGTGCGGCGCAGCTCGCGGTGGGGCAGGCCGAAGCAGCGATCAAGACGCTGTCGGATGCCGAGGCGATCGCGACGAGCGCGCGGTCGCGCAAGTTGCTCGTCGATGCGCTCGGCGTGGTCGCCGTGGCGAAGCTGCAAGCGAACGATGCCGCCGCGGCCGAGCAGTTGTTGTCGCGCGCGGAGACGATCGAGGGGACGCCGCTCGTGTGGCGCAACCTCGGCGTCGCCAGGCTCGCGATCGGCAAGCCGGCCGAGGCGATGACCGTGCTCGACAAGGCGGTCAAGGCCGAGCCGAGCGGGATCACGGTGCTGCTCGCCGCGCGTGCACATGCCGGCGCGAACGATCTCGCGGGCGCGCGCACGCTCTACGAGCGCGCGAGTGGGATCGAGAAGGACAACGCGATCGCCATCGAGATCGCGCTCGACTGGACGGCGACCGAGCTCGCGGGTGGCGATCCGACCATCGCGGTCGCCGCGCTCGAGAAGGTCGCGACCGCGGGCAGCAAAGGCCCGCTCGCCGGTCGCTACAAAGCGGCGCTCGCGGTCGCGCGCCACGCGGCGGGGCTCGTCGCGCTTCGTGCTGGGAATGGCCCGAAGGCGGTCGAGCTGCTCAAAGCATCGGCCGCGGCGGATCCGCAGCTGTCGACGAAGTGTGACCTCGCGCTCGCGGCGGTCGTCGTCGGTGAACCCGCGGCGGCGCTCGCGGCGCTCAAAGCGGTGAGCGGGCAGAGCTGTCCGTTCCCGCCGCCTGCCGACACGCAAGCCGCGCCGATCCTCGTCGCGTTCACCGAAGGTCGCAACGCGAAGCGCGCGGGCAAGGCGCTCGACAAGCTCACCGCCATGGCGGGCAAGTCGAGCGGCCCGGCGGCGATCCTGCTCAACACCGCGATCCGCGTCGTCGCGCTGGAAGCCGCGCAGGATGCCTATCGCGGCGGGTCCACGGCGCAGGCGCGCAAGTACCTCAACTCCGCGAAGAACGTGAGCTCGCGCGTCGGCTCCGACGAGGTCGCGCACAACCTCGCGGTTCTCGATCTCGCCGACGGCAACTACGACGCGGCGATCGCGCAGCTCGAGCGCGTGTCCGCACGCATCCCCGAAGCGCTGGTGAACATCGGCATCGCGTACGAGCGCAAAGGCGATCCGGTCAAGGCGCTCGATGCCTGGCGCCGCGCGAAGCGCGCGAACGTGCGCTTCCCACCGCTGAACGACTGGATCGAATCCAAAGAGCGCATCTATGGAGGTGACAAGTGAGGCTACTTGTCGCTTACCTTCGCATCGCCTTCGGCGCTGCTACGCGTCCGACGTTCGTCGGACTTGTCGCAATCGCGATCCTGCTCGGCAGCGCCAGTGCTCGCGCGGAGACGGTCACCGTCGGGTTGTTCGC
>Ga0154020_10001211_pt1 | contig 31951 bp, 34 predicted proteins | sample Klosneuvirus_201_FD_109709 | JGI IMG/M metagenome (GOLD analysis project Ga0154020, IMG submission 109709) | Active sludge microbial communities from wastewater, Klosterneuburg, Austria - Klosneuvirus_20160825_MG | ecosystem: Engineered > WWTP > Aerobic digester > Activated sludge | place...
GTCTTCGGCGGCATCGACATGAAGCCGCAGACGCTGCAGCTGAAGGCCGGCGTCGAGGTGCTGATCGCCACGCCCGGACGCCTGCTCGACCATATCGAGGCCAAGAGCGCGGTGCTCAACCAGGTCGAGTACGTGGTGCTCGACGAAGCCGACCGCATGCTCGACATCGGCTTCCTGCCCGACCTGCAGCGCATCCTGTCCTATCTGCCCAAGGCACGCCAGACGCTGCTGTTCTCGGCGACCTTCTCGCCCGAGATCAAGCGCCTGGCCAACAGCTACCTGCAGGAACCGCTGCTGGTGGAAGTGGCGCGCCCGAACGCCACGGCGGCCACGGTGGAACAGCGCTTCTACAGCTGCACCGACGACGACAAGCGCGCCATCGTGCGCCAGCTGCTGAGGCAGCGTGCGCTGTCGCAGGCCATCGTCTTCGTCAATTCCAAGCTGGGTGCCGCGCGCCTGGCGCGCAGCTTCGAGCGCGACGGCCTGCGCACGCAGGCGCTGCACGGCGACAAGAGCCAGGACGAACGCCTGAAGGCCTTGGCCGCCTTCAAGGCCGGCGAGGTCGACCTGCTGGTGGCCACCGACGTGGCCGCGCGCGGCCTCGACATCGCCGACCTGCCGGCGGTCTTCAACTTCGACGTGCCTTTCCACGCCGAGGACTACGTGCACCGCATCGGCCGCACCGGCCGCGCCGGCGCCTCGGGCCTGGCGGTGACGCTGGTGGCGCGCGACGACCTGCGGCTGCTGGGCGAGATCGAGAAGCTGCTGAAGAAGAAGGTCGAGGTCGAGCCTTTCGAGATCGAAGACGACCGGCCGCGCCGCCCGCGTCGCTACGAAGCCGACGACAGCCCGGCCGCGCCCGATCTGGCCACCGAGCGCGTCGCGCCGGTGCGCGAACGCGCGCCCGACGCGCCGCGTCGGGCGCCGCCGGCGTCGCGCGACCCCTTCTTCGACCAACCCTACGAGCCCCGCAGCAACGATGCTGCGCCGGCCTGGGAATCGGCGGCGCGCGCCGCCACGCCGCACGTGCCCACGCGCACCGGGCTGTCGCCCAACATCCGCCCCAAGAAGAAGGTGGCGATGCTGCTCGGCGGCAGCCGCTGAGTTTCGGCAACGGGCCGGCGTCGGCCGGCGCGCCGCGGTTCAGGCCGCGAGCAGGCTGAACACCGCCGGCCAGCGGTCGGGCATCTGCACCGGGCGCCTTGTCCAGCCAGCCACGGTGTCGCTGCGGCTCCAGCCGCCCGGCAGCGTCAGGCCGCAACTCACAGCCACGCGTGTGCTCGGGCTCAGCACCGCCGTCATCGCACCCAGCAGCGCCGCGTTGCGGTAGGGCGTCTCGATGATCAGCTGCGTCTGCGCCAGGCGTCGCGACAAGGCTTCCAGTTCCTTCAGCCGTGCCGCGCGCGGCGCGGCATCCTGTGGCAGGTAGCCGACGAACGCGAAGCTCTGCCCGTTCAGCCCGCTGGCGGCCAGCGCCAGCAGCAGCGAGCTCGCGCCGGGCAGCGGCAGCACGGGCACACCGGCGGCATGGGCCGCCTGCACCAGCGCAGCGCCGGGGTCGGCCACGGCGGGCAGGCCGGCTTCCGAGAGCAGGCCGAGCTCGTGGCCCTCCAGCGCCGGCTTCAGCAGCGTGTGCCATTCGGCCGCCGGCACCGGTTCGCGGCTGCCCTTGCGCGGGCGCGGCAGCTCGGTGATGGCGATGGCCTGCAGCGGCACGGCAAGCGGCGTCAGTGCCGCCACGCGCTTGAGGAAGGCACGCGTGCTGCGTGCGTCCTCGGCCGCCCAGTGCCGCAGCGCGGCGGCGCGGCGGATCACGCCGTCGGGCAGCACGTCGCCCAGGGCGACTTCCTCGGCGCCCAGGTCGAGCGCATTCGGCACCAGCAGCAGCGTGCCCGGCGTCATGAGGCCAGCGGGTCGAGGCCGGCCCGGCGCAGCAGCTGGCAGGTGCGGATCAGCGGCAGACCGACCAGCGCCGTGGGGTCGTCGCTGTCGATCGATTCCAGCAGCGCGATGCCCAGCGTCTCGCTCTTGGCGCTGCCGGCGCAGTCGTAGGGCTGTTCCAGGCGCAGGTAGCGTTCGATCTCGGCGTCGGCCAGGGTGCGGAAGTGCACCGTCACCGGCGCCAGCAGCACCTCGGCGAACCCGGTGTCGGCGCGAACCACGGCCACGGCGGTCTGGAAAACGGCCTGCCTGCCGCTCAGCTGGCGCAACTGCGCCACGGCACGCTCGTGCGTGCCGGGCTTGCCGACGGGCTGGCCGTCGAGGTCGGCGACCTGGTCGGAACCGATGACCACCGACCGCGGGTGCAGCGCGGCCACGGCCTGCGCCTTGGCCAGGGCCAGGCGCAGCGCCAGGGCAGCCGGCGCTTCGTCCGGCAGCGGGGTTTCATCAACCTGCGGCGAGACCGTCTCGAAGGGCAAGCGAAGGCGCTGCAGCAGTTCACGCCGGTAGCGCGAGGTGGAGGCCAGGATGAGAGGCGGCGGCATGTTCATGGACGCGATTCTGTGCGTATCGGCTCGATACACTGCCGGCCATGCTTTCGCCTGAATCCCGCCCCCTGTCCGCCCTGTTCGCCGCAGGCGCCGTGTGCGCCGTATGCGCAGCCACCGGGGCATTTGCATGAAGGAGCGCGGTTGCGACCCGCATGCGCTCGACGTGGTGGCCCTGTGCCAGGGCGGCGGCACGCTGCACGGCCGATGGCCGCTTTCCGGCATGGCGCGTCTGAGCACCTGCTTCTGCGCCGCCAGCGACGGGGATGCCACCTGGCGGGCCCGCGGCTGGCTGGTGCCGGTGCTGGGCGGCGAGCCCGAGGTCTGGCTGGAACTGCAGGGCGAAGCCGAGGTGCCGCTGGAGTGCCAGCGCTGCCTGCAGCCGATGAAGGAGGGCCTGCAGGTGCAGCGTCGCTTCCGTTTCGTGCGCAGCGAGGACGAGGCGGCGCGCCTGGACGAGGAGTCCGAGGACGACGTGCTGGCGTTGCCGGCGCGGCTGGACCTGCAGTCCCTGCTGGAAGACGAGCTGATACTGGCGTTGCCCATCGTGCCGCGCCACGGCGTCTGCCCCGAGCCGCTGCCTTTGCCCGCGGCCGAGCCGCTGGAAGAAGCAGCGCCGGCGCCCAACCCCTTTGCCGCGCTGGCGGCATTGCGGCGCCCGCCCGAGGGCACTTGAGGCCATGGTCGCGCCGCTTCTGCCCGGTGCTATACTCGCGGGCTTTGCGGATGCGGGGCCGTCGGTGCCAGGCGTCTGCGACCCTGACCGTCAGGCGGCCCGAAACCACCGGCCCACGCACACCGTCATGTGCCGGGCCCGGCCGGCGCGGCCGCCCCGCCACCCTCAGCGCGCTGAACCCACCTCGGGCAGGCCGCGCGCGCCGACCCCAGGAGATTCCCATGGCCGTCCAGCAGAACAAGAAGTCGCCCTCGAAGCGCGGCATGCACCGCTCGCACAACGCCGTCGCGGCGCCGGGCACCGCCGTCGAAGCCACCACGGGCGAGGTGCACCTGCGGCATCACATCAGCCCGACCGGTTTCTACCGCGGCCGCAAGGTCCTGAAGACCAAGGCCGACGCCTGAGTGATGCCGGCCGGCCGCAGGCCGGCCTGACCGTCGTCCTGTCGTCCCTGCCTGTGCGTGCATCGGGCCGCGCCCTGAACGCTGGCCGCCCCGTCGTGGCCGAAGCTTCGCCCTAAACCCGTGTCCTCCCATCCCGTCCACGCCCCCCTGGCGCAGGTTCGCCTGGCCGTGGACTGCATGGGGGGCGACCATGGCCCCGAGGTCACGCTGCCGGCCTGCCGGGCCTTCCTCGACAAGCACCCCCAGGCCGAACTCGTGCTCGTCGGTTCGGCCGCGGCGCTGTCAGCGGCGGCCTCGCTGCCGCGCTGCACGACCGTCGTCGCCACCGAGGTGGTCACGATGGACGACGCGGTGGAGGTCGCCCTGCGCAAGAAGCGCGATTCGTCGATGCGCGTGGCCATCCAGCAGCTCAAGGACGGTGCCCACGCCTGCGTCTCGGCGGGCAACACCGGCGCGCTGATGGCCGTGGCCCGCTACCTGCTGAAGACGCTGGACGGCATCGACCGCCCGGCCATCGCCAGCGTGCTGCCGAACCGCAACGACGGCTACACCACCGTGCTCGACCTCGGCGCCAACGTCGACTGCGCCCCCGAGCACCTGCTGCAGTTCGCCGTGCTCGGCAGCGCGCTGGTGTCGGCCGTCGACGGCAAGCGCAACCCCAGCGTCGGTCTGCTGAACATCGGCGAAGAGGCCATCAAGGGTGGCGAAGCGATCAAGCGCGCCGGGGAGCTGCTGCGCGCCGCTGGTGCCGAGGGGCACATCAACTTCCAAGGCAACGTCGAGGGCAACGACATCTTCAAGGGCACCGTCGACATCGTCGTCTGCGACGGTTTCGTCGGCAACGTGATGCTCAAGACCAGCGAAGGCCTGGCGTCGATGCTGTCGGACTTCATCAAGCAGGAATTCACGCGCACGCCGCTGACCCGGCTGGCGGCGCTGGTGGCGCTGCCGGTGCTCAGGCACTTCAAGCACCGCGTCGACCCGCGGCGCTACAACGGCGCGGCGCTGCTGGGCCTGCGCGGGCTGGTCTTCAAGAGCCACGGCTCGGCCGACGCCTACGCCTTCGAACAGGCGCTGACGCGGGCGTATGATGCCGCGCGCAACCGGCTGCTCGACCGCGTGCAGGACCGCATCGGCGACACCCTGCTGGCAACGCAGGCCCGTCCGGAGTCCAGCGGCGACGCCGCGTCACCCCAAGCCGCATGACCGCCCCCGCCACCGTCCACGCCAGCGCCGCCCCGCGCTACGCCCGCATCACCGGCACCGGCAGCCACCTGCCGCCGCGGCGCCTGTCGAACGACGACATGGTGGCCCTGCTGGCCGCGCGCGGCCTGGAGACCAGCGACGCCTGGATCGTCGAACGCACCGGCATCAAGGCGCGCCACTTCGCGGACGAAGGTGTGAACGCCAGCGACCTGGCGCTGCACGCCTGCCGTGCGGCGCTGCACGCCGCGGGGCGCACGGCCGACGATGTCGACCTCATCATCGTGGCCACCTCGACGCCCGACATGGTCTTCCCGTCCACCGCCTGCATCCTGCAGCACAAGCTGGGCGCCAACGGTTGCGTGGCCTTCGACCTGCAGGCCGTGTGCTCGGGTTTCGTCTATGCGCTGAGCGTGGCCGACGCGATGATCCGCGCCGGCGGCGTGCAGTGTGCGCTGGTGGTCGGCGCGGAGGTCTTCTCGCGCATCCTCGATTTCAACGACCGCACCACCTGCGTGCTGTTCGGCGACGGCGCCGGCGCGGTGGTGCTGGAGTCCAGCGACGAACCCGGCATCCTGGCCACCGAACTGCACGCCGACGGCAAGCATGTCGGCATCCTGTGCGTGCCGGGCACGGTCTCGGGCGGCCAGGTGCTCGGGGACCCCGTGCTCAAGATGGACGGCCAGGCCGTCTTCAAGCTGGCCGTGGGCGTGCTGGAAAGCGCCGCGCGCGCGGTGCTGGCCAAGGCCGGGCGCAGCGAGGCCGACGTCGACTGGCTGGTGCCGCACCAGGCGAACATCCGCATCATGCAGGGCACGGCCAGGAAGCTGAAGCTGCCGCTCGCGAAGATGGTGGTCACGGTCGACGAACACGGCAACACCTCGGCCGCTTCAGTGCCGCTGGCGCTGGACGTGGCCGTGCGCAGCGGCCGCATCCAGCGTGGCCACACCGTGCTGCTGGAAGGGGTGGGCGGCGGCTTCACCTGGGGCGCGGTGCTGCTCGACTATTGACCTTTCGACACAGCCGCACCCAGCCTCCTTATCCATGCCTGCATTTGCATTCGTCTTCCCCGGCCAGGGCTCGCAGTCCGTCGGCATGCTCGACGCCTGGGACGGGCATCCGGCCGTCAGGCAGACGCTCGAGGAGGCTTCGGCCGCGCTCGGCGAAGACCTGGCGCGCCTGATCCACGAAGGCCCGAAGGAAGCACTCGAACTCACCACCAACACCCAGCCGGTGATGCTCGCGGCGGCCATCGCCTGCTATCGCGCATGGCTTGCCGAAGGCGGCGCCGAGCCGGCCGCGGTGGCCGGTCACTCGCTGGGTGAATACAGCGCATGGGTGGCCGCCGGTGCGCTGAGCCTGGCCGATGCGCTGCCGCTGGTGCGCTTCCGCGCCCAGGCCATGCAGCAGGCGGTGCCGGTGGGCACCGGCGCGATGGCCGCCATCCTGGGCCTGGACGCCAGTGTCGTGCGCGAGGGCTGCGCCACGGCCGCCGCCGAGAGCGGCGAACCGGTGGAGCCCGCGAACTTCAACGACCCCAGGCAGACCGTGATCGCCGGCAGCAAGGCCGGCGTCGACCTCGCCTGCGCCATGCTCAAGGCGCTGGGTGCCAAGCGGGCCTTGCTGCTGCCGGTGTCGGCACCCTTCCACTCGTCGCTGATGAGGCCGGCAGCCGAGGCGCTGCGCGAAAGACTCGCCACCGTGACGCTGCACGCGCCGCACATCCCCGTCGTCAACAACATCGACGTCGCCGTGCAGACCTCGCCCGACGCGATCCGTGACGCGCTCTACCGCCAGGCCTTCGGCCCGGTGCGCTGGGTCGAGGTGACGCAGGCGCTGAAGGCCCGCGGCCTGTCGCACGTCTTCGAGTGCGGGCCGGGCAAGGTGCTGGCCGGGCTGGTCAAGCGCATCGACCCGGACTTGGTGACCACCACGGTGCTGGACCCGGCCAGTCTGAAGGCGGCGCAGGAGATGCTCGCATGAACGACGCACAGAACGTGCCGCAAGTGGCCCTCGTCACCGGCGCCTCGCGCGGCATCGGCCGCGCCATCGCGCTGGCGCTGGCCGGCGCGGGTTACCGTGTCACCGGCACCGCCACCACCGAGGCTGGTGCGGCCGGCATCGGCGAAGCGCTGGCCGCCTTCCCTGGCTGCCAGGGCATCGTTCTGAACGTCACCGACGGCGCGGCGCTCGAAACGGCTATCGACACGCTGGTCAAGACGCAGGGCGGCCTGCACGTGCTGGTGAACAACGCCGGCATCACGCGCGACACCTTGGCCATGCGCATGAAGGACGACGACTGGGACGCCGTGCAGGACACCAACCTGAAGGCCGTGTTCCGCGCCTGCCGCGCCGCGATGCGGCCGATGATGAAGCAGCGCTACGGCCGCATGATCAACATCACCTCGGTCGTGGGCGCGATCGGCAATGCCGGCCAGGCCAACTACGCCGCCGCGAAGGCCGGCGTGGCGGGCATGACGCGCGCGCTGGCGCGTGAACTCGGCAGCCGGCAGATCACCGTCAACTGCGTCGCGCCGGGTTTCATCGCCACCGACATGACGCACGGGCTGCCCGACGCCGCGAAGGCCGCACTGCTGGCGCAGATTCCGCTGGGCCGCCTGGGTGCGGCCGAGGAAGTGGCGCACGCCGTGCTGTTCCTGGCCAGCCGAGAGGCGGGCTACATCACCGGCACCGAACTGCATGTCAACGGCGGCATGCACATGGCCTGAAGCCAGCAGCGAAAAGCACGACCTGCAGGCGCCGCCTGCAGGCTGAAGATCCGGTACGGGCCCCGCCGGTAGAATCGCGGGCTGTTTGAACCGACCCCACTCCCGGAGGAGTCATGAGCGATATCGAAGCACGCGTCAAGAAGATCATTGCCGAACAACTCGGCGTCCCTGAAGCCGATGTCACGAACGAGAAGGCCTTCGTGGCCGACCTCGGTGCCGACTCGCTCGACACCGTCGAACTCGTGATGGCACTCGAAGACGAGTTCGGCATCGAGATCCCGGACGAAGAGGCCGAGAAGATCACGACGGTGCAACTGGCGATCGACTACGCGTCGACCCACCAGAAGGGCTGAGGCCGACATGCCGATGAGCCGTCTCGGGACGGATCGCTCCCCCTCGGGGGGGCGGCGCGCCTCGTGTTCCGGGGGGTGCTGATGTCCAGGCGCCGCGTCGTCGTCACCGGCCTCGGGCTCGTCAGCCCCGTGGGCAATTCGGTGGCCGAAGGCTGGTCCCACCTGTTGGCGGGAAAGAGCGGCATCGACCTCATCACGAAGTTCGATGCCTCGGCCTTCGCCTGCCGCTTTGCCGGCGAGGTGAAGGGCTTCCAGATCGAGGACTACATCCCCGCCAAGGAAGCCCGCCACATGGACACCTTCATCCACTACGGGATGGCGGCGGCCATGCAGGCGGTGAAGGATGCCGGGCTGCCGCATGGGCAGACGCTGGGCGAGGAAGGTGCCGAGCGCATCGGCTGCATGGTCGGTTCGGGCATCGGCGGCCTGCCGATGATCGAGCAGACGCAGGTGGAGTACGCCGCGCGCGGCCCGCGCCGCATCTCGCCGTTCTTCGTGCCGGCCTCGATCATCAACATGATCTCGGGCCACGTGTCCATCCAGTACGGCTACACCGGCCCGAACATGGCCATCGTGACGGCCTGCACCACGGGCCTGCACTGCATCGGCGAAGCGGGGCGGCTCATCGAGTACGGCGACGCCGACGTCATGATCGCCGGCGGCGCCGAGAGCACCGTGTCGCCGCTGGGCGTCGGTGGTTTTGCCGCCGCGCGTGCGCTGTCGGTGCGCAACGACGACCCGAAGACGGCGTCACGCCCCTGGGACCGGGACCGCGACGGTTTCGTGCTCGGCGAAGGCGCCGGCGTGCTGGTGCTCGAAGAATACGAACACGCCAGGAAGCGCGGCGCGAGGATCTACGCCGAACTCGCCGGCTTCGGCATGGGCGCCGACGCCTTCCACATGACGGCACCCAACGTCGACGGCCCCAAGCGCAGCATGAAGGCCGCGCTGCGCAACGCCGGCGTCAACACCGCCGACGTGCACTACCTGAACGCCCACGGCACGAGCACGCCGCTGGGCGACCTGAACGAGACGAACGCGATCAAGCTCGCGTTCGGCGACCACGCCAGGCAGCTGGTCGTCAACTCGACGAAGTCGATGACCGGCCACCTGCTGGGCGGCGCCGGCGGCATCGAATCGGTGTTCACCGTGCTGGCCGTGCACCACCAGGTCTCGCCGCCGACGATCAACATCTTCAACCAGGATCCCGAGTGCGACCTGGACTACTGCGCCAACGAGGCGCGGCAGATGAAGATCGATGTCGCGGTGAAGAACAACTTCGGCTTCGGCGGCACCAACGGCACGCTGGTCTTCCGGCGCGCCTGAAGAACCGATGCGCGCGCCACCTGCGGTGGCCGTGCGCTGCACGGGCGGCTGGCCCTGGCGCTTGCTGAACGTCGCGTTGCCCGCGCTGGCCGCGGGCGTCGCTGCGGCCTGGGTGCTGCGGCACGTCGAGGCCTCCGTCGCGCCGGCGGCGATGGTCGCCGCCGCGGTGCTGCTGCTGGCCTGGCGCCTGTCGCGCCCGCGTGAAAGGCTGCTGCAATGGGATGGGCAGCGCTGGACGGTCGACGGCGTTCCCGGGCGGCTGCAACTGATGGTCGACCTCGGTCGCTTCCTGTTGCTGCGTCTGCACCCCGAACAGGGCCGCGGCCCCTGGCTGGCCGTCACCGCCACCGAGGCCGGCGCCGCCTGGCATGCGCTGCGTGCCGCGGTATATTCGCGCCCTCCCGAAACCCCTGCCGGCGCCACCCGCCCGGAACGAGCTGCCGACTGAATGTCAGACGCGGATGCCGATGCGCTGCTGGTGGAACGCGTCAAGCGGGGCGACGTGCGGGCCTTCGAGATGCTGGTCGTCAAGTACCAGCGCCGCGTCGAGCGTCTGATCGGCCGCATGGTGCGCGATGTCGACCTCGTCCAGGACATCGCCCAGGAAAGCTTCATCCGCGCCTACCGCGCGCTGCCGCAGTTCCGCGGCGACAGCGCCTTCTACACCTGGCTCTACCGCATCGCCGTCAACACCGCCAAGAAGGCGCTGATGGACATGAAGCGCGACCCGCTGGTGCTGGAGTCGTCGCGCCACTCGGGTGACGACGGCGAGGAAACTTCACGCGCCGAGAATGAACTAAGCGACGGTGAGACACCCGAAGCCTTGCTCGCCAGCAAGGAAATCGCCGCGGCAGTGAACTCGGCCATCGAGGCGCTGTCTGAAGACCTGCGCCAGGCGATCACGCTGCGCGAGATCGAAGGCCTGAGCTACGAAGAGATCGCCGAGATGATGAACTGTCCGATAGGCACGGTGCGATCGCGCATCTTTCGCGCCCGAGAAGCCATCGCCGCCCGCCTGCGCCCGCTGCTGGACACGCGCGACGGCGCGCGCTGGTAGCCCGGGCAACCCGACGCAGCCCGACACCCCCTTGAGCTCCACCATGAACGCCAAGCCTTCGAACATCTCCCCGCCGACGGCCGCCGACGACACCCGCGCATGGCTCTCGGCGCTGGCCGACGGCGACGCACAGGCGGCCGGTCCCGGCTGCGACGGCTGGCGTGACGACCCCGAGGCGCGGCGCACCTGGCATGCCTACCAGTTGATCGGCGACGTCATGCGCTCCGACGACCTGGCGCGACCGGCGTCGCGTGACGCGGCTTTTTTGTCCAGCCTGCGTGAACGTCTGGCCGCCGAGCCCGTCGTGCTGGCGCCCGCCCCGGCGGCGGCGCCGACGCGGCGCCGCCAGCACTGGCTGTTGCCGGTGGCGGCGGCGGCCGGTTTTGTGGTCGTGGCGGGCGTGCTGGTGGTGGCCCGCGTCAGCCAGCCGGGTGCCGAGCTGCCGGCCGGCGTGGCGACCGCCACCGACACGGCGCCGATGGTGATCGTGCGTGACGAGAGGCTGGACGAGTTCCTGCGCGCCCACCAGGCGGCCCGTGGCGGCGTGGCGGTGGCCGCGCCCGGCGGTGCGCTGCGCCGCGTCGAGATGGCCGTGCCGGCCACGCCAGCGCGCTGATGGACACCCTGCCCCGGTGCCGCCGGCCGGCCCGGCCGCAGGTGTGGCTGTGGCCCGTGCTGGTGCTGTTCACCGGCCTGCTGCCGCCGTCCGTGGCGGTCGCCGCAGGCGAGGCCGCGGCCCTGCCTGCGACCGAGGCGCGGGCCTGGCTGACCCGCATCCGCAGTGCCGCCAGCAGTGCCAACTATCAGGGCACGATGGTCTTCAGCGTCGGCGGCACGATGTCCAGTTCACGCGTGGGCCACTACGCCGTGGGCGACCAGACCTATGAACACCTGGAGGCACTGGACGGCCGCCAGCAGCGCATCCTGCGCCACAACGACGCCGTGCACACGCTGTGGCCGCAGACACGCGTGGCCGTGATCGAGAAGCGCGAGACACGCGCCGCATGGTCGACGACGCCGCAGCAGGTCGACCCGCAGGCGCTGGAACGCTACGAAATGCGGCGCGAGGGCACGGCGCGCGTGGCCGGGCGCGATGCGACGGTGTTCATGCTGCGGCCCCGCGACCTGCTGCGCTTCCCGCAGCGACTGTGGGCCGACGAGGCCACGGGGCTGGTGCTGCGTGCCGACGTGATCGGCCAGCCCGAGGGTGCGACGGCTGCGCCTGCGGTGCTGGAATCGACCCAGTTCTCGGAGGTGGCCATCGGTGTCCGGCCGCGCCCCGAGACCGTGCTGCAGGAACTGCGCAACCCGCGCAGCCTGGACGGCTGGCGCGTCGTGCGGCCGCAGCAGCAGCGCACCGAACTGGCGGCCGAGGGCTGGGTGCTGCAGCGCCCGGTGGCCGGTTTCCAGCTCGCCGGCTGTGTGCGGCGCGGCATGGAAACGGCTGGCGACGAGGCGTCGGTGCTGCAGGCCGTGTTCACCGACGGCCTGACGCATGTCTCGCTGTTCGTCGAGCCCTACCAGCCGCAGCGCCACCGCGGCGAACTGCGTGCGCGGCAAGGCGCCACGGGCACCTTGATGCAACGTCGCGGCGAACACTGGCTGACGGTGGTCGGCGACGTGCCCCCGGCCACGCTCAAGCTCTTCGCCGAAGCCCTCGATCGCCGCCGTCCCTGAACTTTTTCCATCGTCCCGCCTCTGACGCCACCCCTTTGCCGCATCGCATGAAAGCAAGCCCCATGATTTCCGTCCGCTCCTGGTCCGGCCGCCTTGCCATCGGCCTGGCCTCCCTGACCCTGGCCGCCGCGGCCCTGCATCCCCTGCCGAGCCTGGCGCAGGCGACGCCGACCGTGCAGCTGCCCGACTTCACCGAACTGGTGGAGCGCGTCGGCCCCTCGGTCGTCAACATCCGCACCACCGAACGCCGCGGCGCCGCCAGCAGCGCGGGCGACATCGATCCCAGCATGGAGGAATTCCTGCGCCGCTTCGGCATCCCCCTGCCGAACCGGCCGCAGCCCGACCGCCGCGGCAACCCGCGCGGCGACGACGACGCACCGCAGCAGCAGCGCGGTGTCGGCTCGGGCTTCGTGCTCAGCGCCGACGGCTTCATCATGACCAACGCCCACGTCGTCGACGGTGCCGACGAGGTCATCGTCACGCTCACCGACAAGCGCGAGTTCAAGGCCCGCATCGTCGGCGCCGACAAGCGTTCCGACGTGGCGGTCGTCAAGATCGACGCCACCGGGCTGCCGCCGGTGAAGATCGGCGACGTCAACCGGCTCAAGGTCGGCGAATGGGTGATGGCCATCGGCTCGCCCTTCAACCTCGACAACACCGTCACCGCCGGCATCGTCAGCGCCAAGCAGCGCGACACCGGCGACCTGCTGCCGCTGATCCAGACCGACGTGGCCATCAACCCCGGCAACTCGGGCGGCCCGCTGCTCAACCTGCGCGGCGAGGTGGTGGGCATCAACTCGCAGATCTACAGCCGTTCGGGCGGCTTCATGGGCATCAGCTTCGCGATCCCCATCGACGAGGCCACGCGTGTGGCCGAGCAGCTGCGCACCAACGGGCGCGTCATCCGTGGCCGCATCGGCGTGCAGATCGGCGCCGTGACCAAGGACGTGGCCGAGAGCATCGGCCTGGGGCAGCCGCGCGGCGCGCTGGTGCTCAGCGTCGAGAAGGACGGCCCCGCCGACAAGGCCGGCGTCGAGGCCGGTGACATCGTCGTCAAGGTCGACGGCCGCGCCGTCGAGAAGCAGGGCGACCTGCCACGCCTCATCGGCAGCATCAAGCCCGGCAGCAGGAGCGTGCTGCAGGTCTTCCGCCGCGGCAGCACGAAGGACGTCAATGTCACGGTCGCCGAATTCGAGGCCGACCGTCCGGTGCGACGTGCCGGCGCCGAGCCGGCGCCGTCCGCGCCCACGGTGAAGAGCGTGCTGGGGCTGACGGTGTCCGACCTCACCGAAGCACAGAAGAAGGAACTGCGTGTGCGTGGCGGCGTGCGGGTCGAGGCCGTCGATGGTGCGGCGGCACGCGCCGGGGTGCGCGAGGGCGATGTCGTGCTGTCCATCGACAACACCGAGATCGCCGACAGCAAGCAGTTCGTCGCCGTCGCGAGCAAGGCCGAGAAGGCGCGCGCGGTCAGCGTGCTGGTGCGGCGCGGCGAGTGGACCAACTACCTGGTGATCCGGCCGGCGCGCTGAATACCGCCTGCGCCGGGCCCGGTCGGGGCGCGGCGCAGGCCGGCAAGTTGACAACAGCCACGGGTCTTTCCGCATCATGGAAAGTTCGACATGATGCGGTTTTGACCGTGAGCGCACACTTCATTATCAGAAGTCAGTGACCTCTTACTTCGACTGGACGGTATCGGCGATTAGCGTTGTCACCGTCTAGAATGATCGCGCGGAGGCTGTTCTTTACCTTATTCCAGGGTCTCAAGCTGGGCCCGATACTTGCCTATCCAAGTGCCGGTCAGTGCTGTTGAAAACCTGTGGAAAATGTCGACGTGTCTGATCGCTGCAACGGCCGGAAATCCAGCAATGACGCGGGTTCCCGGCCGGTTCTTTTGGCTACAATGAACGCCCAACAAGCAGTTGCCAAACGTTCTGTTGGAAGGCGCGTCATCCATTTGGACGCGCCTTTTTTTTAGTTTGGCTTCGGCCCGGCGCCTTGCGCCTTCACATCGCTGCGCGATGTGAGCCTTCGCCGAAGCGGCTGCGCCGCTTTCAGCACAGCGCGGCACACGCGACACCATGAACCACATCCGCAACTTCTCCATCATTGCCCACATCGACCACGGCAAGAGCACGCTGGCCGATCGCATCATCCAGCGCTGCGGCGGCCTGTCCGACCGCGAGATGGAAGCCCAGGTGCTGGACTCGATGGACATCGAGCGTGAGCGCGGCATCACCATCAAGGCGCAGACCGCGGCGCTTGAATACAAGGCGCGCGACGGCCAGATCTACCAGCTCAACCTCATCGACACACCGGGGCACGTCGACTTCTCCTACGAAGTCAGCCGTTCGCTCAGCGCCTGCGAAGGGGCGCTGCTGGTGGTCGACGCATCGCAGGGCGTGGAAGCGCAGACGGTGGCCAACTGCTACACCGCGCTCGACCTCGGCGTCACCGTGGTGCCGGTGCTGAACAAGATGGACCTGCCGCAGGCCGACCCCGAAAACGCCAAGAGCGAGATCGAGGACGTGATCGGCATCGACGCCACCGACGCCATCCCCTGCTCGGCCAAGACCGGCATGGGGCTGGACGAGATCCTTGAAGCCGTCATCGCCCGCATGCCGGCGCCGCGCGGCAACGCGGACGGCCCGCCGCGCGCGATGATCATCGACAGCTGGTTCGACAACTACGTCGGCGTGGTGATGCTGGTGCGCGTGGTCGACGGTTCGCTGTCCAGGGGCGAACGCATCCGCATGATGGCCACCGGCGCCGTCTACGGCGTCGAGCAGATGGGCGTGTTCACGCCCAAGAGCGTGCCGCGCGACACCTTGAAGGCCGGCGAGGTGGGTTTCGTCATCTGCGGCATCAAGGAACTGCAGGCCGCGAAGGTGGGCGACACGCTCACGCTCGACAAGAAGCTGCCCAACAACGCCGGCCCCGCCACCGAGCCGCTGCCGGGCTTCAAGGAGATCCAGCCGCAGGTCTTCGCGGGCCTGTACCCCACCGAGGCGAGTGAATACGACTCGCTGCGCGACGCGCTGGAAAAGCTCAAGCTCAACGACAGCAGCCTGCGCTACGAACCCGAGGTCAGCCAGGCGCTGGGCTTCGGCTTCCGCTGCGGCTTCCTGGGCCTGCTGCACATGGAGATCGTGCAGGAACGGCTGGAACGCGAGTTCGACCAGGACCTCATCACCACCGCGCCCAGCGTGGTCTACGAGGTCGAGCTCAACGACGGCACCGTGATCCAGGTCGAGAACCCGAGCAAGATGCCCGACCTGGGGCGCATCAAGGAGATCCGCGAGCCCATCGTCACCGTGCACCTGTACATGCCGCAGGACAGCGTGGGCCCGGTGATGACGCTGGCCAACCAGAAGCGCGGCGTGCAGCTGAACATGAGCTACCACGGCCGGCAAGTCCACCTGACCTACGAACTGCCGCTGGCCGAGATCGTGCTGGACTTCTTCGACAAGCTGAAGAGCGTCTCGCGCGGCTACGCCTCGATGGACTACGAATTCAAGGAGTACCGCGCCGCCGACGTCGTCAAGGTCGACCTGATGATCAACGGCGACCGCGTCGACGCGCTGTCCATCATCGTGCACAAGGCGCAGAGCGTGTACCGAGGCCGCGCCGTGGCGGCCAAGATGCGCCAGCAGATCCCGCGCCAGATGTACGACGTGGCCATCCAGGCGGCCATCGGCGCCAACGTCATCGCGCGCGAGGACGTCAAGGCGCTGCGCAAGAACGTGCTGGCAAAATGCTACGGCGGCGACATCACGCGCAAGAAGAAGCTGCTCGAGAAGCAGAAGGCCGGCAAGAAGCGCATGAAGCAGATCGGCACCGTCGAGGTGCCGCAGGAAGCCTTTCTCGCCATCCTCCAAGTGGACGATTGATGAACCCCATGAGCTCCGTCACAGCCGCCCTCTACGGCGCCCTGCTCGTCTACATCGGCGGCTGGTTCCTGGGTTTCTGGACCGGCAACTTCTCGCTGCTGCTGTTCATGCTGACGCTCGTCACGCTGGGCTACTGGCTGGCCGAGCGTTTCCACTTCAAGCCGCAGCGCGAGGCCGCGGCGGTGGCGCTGGAGGCCAACGACGCCACGCGCCGCGCCGAACTCAAGAAGATGGGCATCGAGCGTGTCGACGGCGACGTGCAGGAAGCCAAGGCGCGGCTGCTGATGCAGCCCTGGTGGCTGGACTGGACGGCCGGGCTCTTCCCCGTCATCCTCATCGTCTTCCTGCTGCGCAGCTTCCTCTTCGAGCCCTTCAAGATCCCGTCGGGCTCGATGGTGCCCACGCTGGTGGTCGGCGACCTCATCCTGGTCAGCAAGTTCCACTACGGCGTGCGCCTGCCGGTGCTGAACAAGAAGATCATCGACAACAACCCCGTTCAGCGCGGCGACGTGATGGTCTTCCGCTACCCCGTCGACCCGCGGCTGGACTACATCAAGCGTGTCGTCGGCCTGCCCGGCGACGAGGTGGCCTACCTGAACCAGAAGCTGTCGATCAACGGCCAGCCGGTGGAAACAGTGGGTAAGGGCGAGCACTACGACGACGACAGCCTGAGCTACGCGCCGCTGTTCAGCGAGAAACTCGGCACCGTGGAACACCAGATCCGCGTCGACCCGCGGCGCGGCGCCTACTATGGGCCGGAACCGCACCGCTTTCCTTTTGCCGAGAACTGCCGATACAGCCCGGAGGGCGTGGTGTGCAAGGTGCCGCCGGGCCACTACTTCGCGATGGGCGACAACCGCGACAATTCGCAGGACTCGCGCTTCTGGGGTTTCGTTCCCGACGAGCACATCGTCGGCAAGGCGTTTTTCGTGTGGATGAACTTCGGCAACCTGGGGCGCATCGGCGCCTTCAATTGAGCGTTGCCCCATGAGCGCGGCAACCGCGTCGGAGGAAGGCAGGCCATGAAGGCAGTGACAGCAAGGCGTGTCGTGCGCCGCTCGGGCCGCGGACAGCAGGGCGTGACGCTCTTCGGCCTCATGTTCTGGGCCCTGCTCGTCGGTTTCGGGGCCTACCTCGTGATCCGCGTCTTCCCGACGGTCAACGAGTACCTCACGATCCAGAGCACGGTCGAGAAGATCGCGCGCGGCAATCCGACCACCGTGGCCGAGGCGCGGCTGGCCTTCGACAAGCAGAAGGACATCGAGTACTCGATCAGTTCGATCTCGGGCAAGGACCTGATCGTGACGAAGGAGAACGACCAAGTCGTCGTCGCCTACGCCTACGACAAGCTGGTGCCGATCTGGGGGCCGGTCTACATCCTCATCAAGTACGAGGGACGTTCACGGTGACCGAGCCCGCGGCGCTGGTGGCGCTGCAGCAGCGCCTGGGCTACCGCTTCACGCAGCCTGAACTGCTGCGCCGCGCGCTGACGCACCGCAGCTTCGGCGCCGAGCACAACGAACGCCTGGAATTCCTGGGTGACGCGGTGCTGAGCCTGGGTGTCTCCGCGCTGCTCTATGCGCGCCATGGCGGCAGCGACGAAGGCGACCTGACGCGGGTGCGCGCCCACCTCGTGCGCGAGGACAGCCTGCATCGCGCCGCGCTGGCGCTGGGCGTGCCCGAAGTGCTGCGCATGTCCGAAGGGGAACTGCGCGGCGGCGGTGCACTGCGCCCCTCGCTGCTGGCCGACGCGGTCGAGGCCGTGATCGGCGCGGTTTTCCTCGACGGTGGCTACGAGGCCGCGCAGGCCCTGGTGCAGCGCCTCTTCGGCGAGGTCATCCGGGCCACCGAGGCCGAAAACTGGAGCAAGGACGCCAAGACCGAGCTGCAGGAATGGCTGCAGGCGCGCAGGCTGCCGGTGCCGGCCTACCGCATCACCGCCACGCGTGGCCAGGCGCATGCCCAGACCTTCGAGGTCGAGTGCGCGGTGCCGGCGCTGGGCCTGGCCGAGCAGGGCGAAGGCAAGTCGCGCCGCACGGCCGAGCAGGAGGCGGCACGCCGCATGCTCGACGCGCTGAAGGCCAGCGACCTGCCCGGCGGCCCGCTGAGATCATGAGCCCCCACGCTCTCTTCGTTCGCTGCCCCCCGAGGGGGCGCATGCAGCGGCCCGGCGAAGCCGGTTCCGCGCATGACCTTGATGGCTGAACCCGTGAACGACACCCCCCAACGCTGCGGCCTGGTCGCCATCGTCGGCCGCCCCAACGTCGGCAAGAGCACGCTGCTCAACGCGCTGGTGGGGCAGAAGATCAGCATCACCAGCAACAAGGCGCAGACGACGCGCCACCGCATCACCGGCATCCGCACGCTGGGCGACGCGCAGTTCGTCTTCGTCGACACGCCGGGCTTCCAGATGAAACACGGCACGGCGCTGAACCGCACGCTCAACCGCACGGTGCTCAGTTCGCTGGGCGATGTCGACGTCGTGCTCTTCGTCGTCGAAGCGGGCCGCTTCGGCCTGCCCGACGCCAAGGTGCTGGGCCTGCTGCCGCCGGGCAAGCCGGCGCTGCTGGTGGCCAACAAGCTCGATGCGCTGCAGCGCCGCCAGGACGTGCTGCCCTGGCTGAAGCAGATGCAGGAACGCCATGCCTTCGCCGAGTACGTGCCGATGTCGGCCACGCGCGAGGCCGATGTCGAACGCCTGCTGGGCATCGTCGCACCCTACCTGCCGCAGCAGCCCTGGCTGTACGAGGAAGACGCGCTGACCGACCGCACCGACCGCTTCCTGGCCGGTGAACTCATCCGCGAGAAGCTCTTCCGCCTGACGGGCGACGAGCTGCCCTACAACTGCACGGTGGTGATCGACAGCTTCGTCGAAGAGGGCAATCTCCGGCGCATCGGCGCGACGATCGTCGTCGAGCGCGACGCCCACAAGGGCATGATCATCGGCGAGGGCGGCGAACGCCTGAAGCGCATCGGCAGCGAGGCGCGCCAGGAACTGGAGCGGCTGTGGGACGCCAAGGTCTTCCTCGAGCTGTGGGTCAAGGTGCGTTCGGGCTGGGCCGACAGCGAAGCGCACTTGCGCAGTTATGGCTACGAGTAGGTCCGCTTCCGCACTTCAGGCCTACGTCCTGCACACCCACGACTGGAGCGAGACCAGTCTGATCGTCGAGCTCTTCACGCGCAGCCAGGGCCGCATCGTCGTCGCGGCCAAGGGGGCCAAGCGGCCGACCTCGAACTTCCGCGCCGTGCTGCTGCCCTTCCAGCCGCTGCTGGCCCAGCTGGGCAAGGCGCCGGCCGACGAACACGCCGAGATCTTCAACCTGCGCAGCGCCGAATGGGCCGGCGGCCAGCCGCTGCTGGGCGCGGCGGCGATGTTCTCGGGCTTTTACGCCAACGAACTGCTGCTCAAGCTGCTGGCGCGGCAGGACGCCCACCCCGTGCTCTTCGACGCCTATGCCGACACGCTGGGCGCTTTGGGCGCCGGCGTAGACGAGAGCCCGGCGCTGCGCGCCTTCGAACTGGTGCTGCTGCGCGAACTGGGCTGGCTGCCCGAGTTGGACAGTGCCACGCTCACCGCGCAGCCGCTGGCGCCCGAGGGGCGTTACACACTCACGGCCGAAGGTGGCGTCATCGTGCATACCGACGGCCTGCCGGGCAGCGCCTGGGTGGCGCTGGAAGCCGCGCTGGCCCACCAGGCGCAGGCCGGCAACGCGGCCGCGCTGCGCGCCGCCTGCGCGCCCGTGGCCACGGCGCTGCGCGGGCCGCTGCGCACGCTGCTTCACTATCATCTGGGCCCCACGCCGCTGCGTACGCGCCAAGTCTGGCAAGGCGTGCAGCGCCTCGTGGACACCCGATGAACCCCCTGATCCTGCCCGACACCCCTCGCCACGCCGGCACCGCGCTGTCGGTCAACGTCAACAAGGTGGCGCAGCTGCGCAACACGCGCCACCTGGGCATCCCCGGTGTCGTGCATGCGGCCACGCTGTGCCTTCAGGCCGGCTGCGACGGCATCACCGTGCACCCGCGTCCCGACGAACGCCACATCCGCGCCCACGACGTGCACGACATCGCCGCGCTGCTGCAGGACTGGCCGCAGGCCGAATACAACATCGAGGGCAACCCGTTCCAGAACCTGATGGGTTTCATCCGCGCGGTGAAACCCAAGCAGGCGACCTTCGTGCCCGACAGCGAAGACCAGTTCACCAGCGACCACGGCTGGAACCTCGCCGCCGACGGCGAACGCCTGCGGCCGCTGATCGACGAATGCCATGCGCTGGGCGTGCGCGTCAGCCTCTTCATGGACGCCGAGCCGGCCGTGATGGCCGCCGCGCGCGCGGTGGGCGCCGACCGCATCGAGCTCTACACCGAACCCTATGCCGCAGCCTGGGGCGGCGAAGGCAGGGGTGCGCAGCTGGCGCGCTTCGCGGCCGCGGCCGCCGCCGCGCAGGCCGCCGGCCTGGGCGTCAACGCGGGCCACGATCTGAACCGCGACAACCTCGCCGATTTCCTGCACGCCGTGCCCGGCGTGCTGGAAGTCTCGATCGGCCACGCCCTCATCGCCGATGCGCTCGCGTTCGGCCTGCCCGACACCGTGCGCCGCTACCGCGCCTGCATCGCCGCTGCGCAGAACCAGCCGTGATCTACGGCATCGGCACCGACATCTGCGACATCCGCCGCATCGAGGCCACCGTGGCCCGGCGCGGCGACCGCTTCGCTGAACGTGTGCTGGGCCCGGCGGAGCTGCAGGTCTTCCACGCCCGCCGCGCACGCGTCGAGGCGCGCGGCCTGCGCTTCCTGGCCACGCGTTTCTCGGCCAAGGAAGCCTTCTCCAAGGCCATCGGCCTGGGCATACGCTGGCCGATGAGCTGGAGGGCCTGCGAGATCCTCAACGAGCCCAGCGGCAAACCGGTGCTGAAGCTGTCCGGTGAACTGGCCGACTGGTTCACGGCGCGCGGCCTGGTGGCCCATGTCACCGTCACCGACGAAACCGACTACGCGGCGTCCTTCGTCGTCGTCGAAACCACGAAAGCACCGCCATGACATCGCATGCCCCCGTCGTGCTCGACATTGCCGGCACGACGCTGAACGCGGCCGACCGTCGGCGCCTGAAACATCCGCTGACCGGCGGCGTCGTGCTCTTTGCGCGCAACTGGGAAAACCGCCAGCAGCTCACTGAACTGACGTCGGCCATCAAGCGCGCGCGGCCCGACGTGCTGATCTGCGTCGACCACGAAGGCGGCCGCGTGCAGCGTTTCCGCACCGACGGCTTCACTGCACTGCCGCCGATGCGCGTCCTGGGCGAGCAGTGGATGAAGGATGCCAGGGGCCAGCCCGGCAGCGGCGCGATGAACGCCACTGACGCCGCGGCCGCCTTGGGCTTCGTGATGGCCAGCGAACTGCGCGCCTGCGGTGTCGACTTCAGCTTCGCGCCGGTGCTCGACCTCGAACACAGCCACAGCCGCGTCATCGGCGACCGCGCCTTCCACCGCGACCCGCGCGTGGTCGGCGTGCTGGCGCGCAGCGTGGCACACGGCATGCTGCGCGCCGGCATGTCGCACTGCGGCAAGCACTTCCCCGGCCACGGCTACGCGGTCGCCGACAGCCATGTCGCCGTGCCCGTCGACAAGCGCAGCCTGAAGGCCATCCTGGCCGACGACGCGCGGCCCTACGAATGGCTCAGCAGCACGCTCACCGCGGTGATGCCGGCGCACGTCGTCTACCCCAAGGTCGACCACCGGCCGGCGGGTTTCTCCGAGCGCTGGCTGAAGGACATCCTGCGCGGCCAGTTCGGCTTCACCGGCGCGGTGTTCACCGACGACCTCAGCATGGAAGGTGCGCGCCATCTCGACGGCAGCCTGCTCAGCTACGCCGAAGCGGCGCTGCTGGCGCTGAACGCCGGCTGCGACCTGGCGCTGCTGTGCAACCAGTCGCTGCAGGCCGGTGGCGAGGCGGTGGACAGCCTGCTGGCCGACCTGGAAACCGCCGCGGCCGATGGCCGCTGGCTGCCCGACCCCGACAGCGAGGCGCGCCGCATCGCGCTGCTGCCGCAGACGGCGCCGCTGCCCTGGGACGAGCTGATGCACGACCCGGTCTATCAGCGCGCGCTGGAACGTCTGCCCTGAGCTTGAGCCGCCGGCGCGAGGGCGCCCCGGTGCAACGGCGCTGAAACAGGAAGGCCCCGCAGTGCGGGGCCTTCGTTGTGCACGGTCATCGCCGTGGGCGCCGCGGGCGCAATTTACGCGGCGGACTGGTCGAAGGGCAGCTTCAGCTGCGACAGGTCCTTGCGCGTCTCGACGAGCACCAGCGGACCTTCGTCCAGCACCACCGGCGGCCGCGGCTCGCGTGGCACGTGGATGGCCGGCGGCGTGGCGGCGATGGCGGCCTGGGCGCTGGCCACCTTCTCGGCGTCGGAACCCACCCACTCCAATCCGGCCTGCGCGGCCAGGGCCTGCAGGTCGGACAAAGGCAGCACGAAGGGCTCGATGCGGGCCACCGGGCGCGGGGCCGCCGCGGCAGCGGGTGCCCCTGCCGGCGCCTGAACGGGCGCCTGCACCACGGGTGCCGTGGCCTCGATCGATGCGGTGGCGGCCGGTGTCCACGCAGCACCCTCGGTCGTCGCGGCCGGCGCCTGCGCTGCAGGTTCGCCGGCACCGTCGTCGTGCATCGCCGGCATCAGCGCGGCCGGGGCCGGCTCGGTGTCGCCGGCGTCGCGCGGCAGGTCGTCGCGGCCTTCGCCACGCTGGCGGTCGCGGCCGCGACCACCCCGGCGGCGGCCGCGTTCACGTTCACCGCCTTCGGCCGGGGCAGCACCTTCGACGGCGGTGGCGGACGCGGGCGTCGCGGTCGTTTCACCCGGGTTGCCGGCTTCGGCGACGGCTTCAACGCCTTCACCAGCGACGGCTTCGTCGCCGCGGGCCTCGTCCGTGCGACCTTCGCCGCGATCACGGCCACCCCGGCGGCGGCGGCGGCCGCGGCCCTCGCGCTCACCCTCGGCGGTCGGCATGTCCGTGCCCGGGGCGGCTTCGGCCAGGCCAGGCGGCACGGCCGCAACGGCCGCGGCGCTGGCCAGTTCCTCGCTGCCCTGCGGAGCGGCGCTGCGCTCGGGGCGCGGGCCACGGCGTTCGCCGTTGCGGTCGCCGCCGCGGCCTTCGCCACGGGCCTCACTGCGGTTTTCACCACGTTCACCGCCACGTTCGGCGTTGCGCGGCGCGCGCTCTTCGCGGGTGGCCGGTGCGCTGCCGTCGGCAGCCGTCTCCGGCCGCGGGCTGCGGCCGCGGCCATCGCGGCTCTCACGGCCTTCACGGCCTTCACGGCTGGCGCCTTCACGCTCGCCGCGCTCGCCGCGGCCACCCCGGCCGCCGCGTTCACCACGTTCACCGCCACGGCCCCCGCGTTCACCGCGCCGGCCATCGCGCTTTTCGGGTGCCGGGGCTGCGCCGGGCACGGCGACCGCGGTGGCCGCTGCGGCGGGCACGGCCATGGAAGCAGCCGGTGCCGGGGCCGGTGCCGGGGACCTGCCGAACAGGCGCCCCACCCAGGCGAAGAAGCCGCCGCCGGCCGGGGCCGGCGCGGGGGCCGGCGCACGCGGCGCGGGCACGGGTGCGGCCACGGCCACGGGGGCCGGTGCCGGCAGCGGCGCCGGGGCCGGCGCGGGCGGCGCCGGCTGGTCGGGCAGCACCCCCTTGATCACCGGTTCCTGCTTGGGCTTGGCCTTCTCGCGCCGCGTGATGCCCACCTCGTCGTCCGGCTCCTCGATCATCGTGTAGCTGGCCTGCAGGCTTTCCAGGCGCGGGTCGTCGTGGCGCAGGCGTTCCAGCTTGTAGTTCGGCGTTTCCAGGTGCTTGTTGGGCACCAGCAGCACGGTGACACGCTGCTTGAGTTCGATCTTGGTGATCTCGCTGCGCTTCTCGTTGAGCAGGAAACTCGTCACTTCCACCGGCACCTGCACGTGCACGGCGGCGGTGTTCTCCTTCAGCGCCTCTTCCTGGATGATGCGCAGGATCTGCAGCGCCGAAGACTCCGTGTCGCGGATGTGGCCGGTGCCGTTGCAGCGCGGGCAGGTGATGTGGTTGCCTTCGCTCAGCGCCGGGCGCAGGCGCTGGCGGGAAAGCTCGAGCAGGCCGAACTTGCTGATGCTGCTGAACTGCACGCGGGCACGGTCGGAGCGCAGGCCGTCGCGCAGGCGGTTTTCCACCTCGCGCCGGTTCTTGCTCTCTTCCATGTCGATGAAGTCGACGACGATCAACCCGCCCAGGTCGCGCAGCCGCATCTGGCGCGCCACCTCGTCGGCGGCTTCCAGGTTGGTGCGCGTGGCGGTTTCCTCGATGTCGCTGCCGCGCGTGGCGCGCGCGCTGTTCACGTCGACGCTGACCAGCGCCTCGGTGTGGTCGATGACGATGGCGCCGCCCGAGGGCAGGTTCACCGTGCGGCTGAAGGCCGTCTCGATCTGGTGCTCGATCTGGAAGCGGCTGAACAGCGCCGCGTCGTCGCGGTAGCGCTTCACGCGGTGCGCCGTCTCGGGCATCACGTGGTTCATGAACTGCTGGGCCTGCTCGAAGATGTCGTCGGTGTCGATCAGGATCTCGCCGATGTCGGCGGTGAAGTAGTCCCGGATGGCACGGATGACGAGGCTGCTCTCCTGGTAGATCAGGAAGGCGCCCTTGCCCGCCTTGGACGCGCCGTCGATGGCGTCCCAGAGCTTGAGCATGTAGTTCAGGTCCCACTGCAGCTCTTCGGCGCTGCGGCCGATGCCGGCGGTGCGCGCGATCAGGCTCATGCCCTTGGGGTAGTCGAGCTGGTCGAGGTTCTCCTTCAGCTCTTCGCGCTGTTCACCCTCGATGCGCCGGCTGACGCCGCCGCCGCGCGGGTTGTTGGGCATCAGCACCAGGTAGCGGCCGGCCAGGCTGACGAAGGTGGTCAGCGCCGCGCCCTTGTTGCCGCGCTCTTCCTTCTCGACCTGCACCAGCAGGTTGTCGCCTTCCTTGACGACGTCCTGGATGCGCGCGTTCTTGACGTCGGCGCCTTCGCGGAAGTAGTTCTTCGAGATTTCCTTGAAGGGCAGGAAGCCGTGGCGGTCTTCGCCGTAGTCGACGAAGCAGGCTTCCAGGCTGGGCTCGACGCGCGTGATGAGCGCCTTGTAGATGTTGCCCTTGCGCTGTTCGCGCCCTTCGATCTCGGTTTCGAAGTCGAGCAGCTTCTGCCCGTCGACGATGGCCAGGCGCCGTTCTTCCGGCTGCGTGGCGTTGATCAGCATGCGTTTCATGTGCACTCCTGCAGGGCGCCCCGCCTGTCGGCGTGGTGCCCGTTCTCACATCGATGCACGAAAAACGCGGTGGAACCGTCGGCGCGAAATGCCCTGGACTGTGTTCCTGCCGCCGTTGGCGGTCAGGGGCGCAGCGTTGGCGCGTGCGCGTCGGGCGCGGCTGCGGCGGCATGCGGCGTCGGCCCTGGCCGCCGCGGATCACGCGGCGGTGCCCCCACGCCCCGGCTTGCGGCATGGGGCCGAAGCGCTGACTGGCGTGTGCGGGGCGGGACGGGAGACGGGGACGACATGGACTGCAGCTGGGCGCACCGGGCGCGGGTGCCAGAGTCGCCGGCTTCGGCGCTCTGCCACCACGGGTGTTCACGGGTCTCTTGCGTTGTCGCGAGACCAAGGTTCTTCTTTGTTTCTCTGCCACCTGCAGCTGCGGCCTGCCGGGTGCCTCCAGGGGCCCCGGCCCGAACGCCCGCTGCGGGCGTTGCATCACCTCTTGTGGCGCGCAGGGTGGTCAAGCCAGCCCCGCCGCGCCCCACGCTCACACCGGACAGGCCCGGGTAAACTCTCATGAATCAAGCACTTACAGCGCAAACGTGGAGCCGCGGATTATAGGGGTCAAAGCCCGGGCCACGGCCGGCAGCGAAGTGCCCGCGGTGCGCCACCTCACGGTGGACGCCGAATCGGCCGGTCAGCGCCTGGACAACTACCTGCTGCGTGTGCTGAAAGGCGTGCCCAAGACGCATGTCTACCGCGTCATCCGCTCGGGCGAGGTGCGGCTGAACAAGGGCCGCGCGCAGGCCGACAGCCGTCTGGCCGAGGGCGACGACGTGCGGGTGCCGCCGATGCGGCTGCCCGAAGCGCCCACCGCAGCGTCGGCGCCGGCGCGTGAGTTCCCGGTGCTGTTCGAGGACGAACACCTGCTGGCCATCAACAAGCCCGCCGGCGTGGCGGTGCACGGCGGCAGCGGTGTCAGTTCGGGCGTCATCGAGCAGTTGCGCAGCGCGCGGCCGCAGGCGCGTTTCCTGGAGCTGGTGCATCGGCTCGACAAGGAAACCTCGGGCGTGCTGCTGCTGGCCAAGAAGCGCAGCGCGCTGACGGCGCTGCAGGACCAGTTCCGCAGCCGCGACACCGGCAAGGTCTACGCCGCGCTCGTTTTCGGCGCCTGGCCCGACAGGCTCAAGGTCATCGACCAGGCGCTGCACAAGGGCCTGGACGCGCAAGGCGAGCGCCATGTGCGCGTGGTGGCCGCCGAGCACGCCGACGGCCGGCGCAGCATCACGCTGGTGAAGGTGGCGCAGCGCCTGCGCGCCGACGGCGGCGAGACCACGCTGCTCGACGTGACGCTGAAGACCGGCCGCACGCACCAGATCCGCGTCCACCTGGCCAGCCAGGGCCACCCCATCGTCGGCGACCCGAAGTACGGCGACTTCGCACGCAACAAGGCCTACGCGCGGGAGCACCGCTTCGACCGCATGTTCCTGCACGCGCGGCAACTGGCCTTCGACCATCCGGCCACGGGCGAACGCGTCACGCTCATCGCACCGCTGCCGCCCGAGTGCGCGGCCCTGCTGTCTTGACCCTGCATGCACGCGCGGGCGCCGCCTGCGAGACACTCCTGCCCCCATGAACCGACCCCGCCACCGCCGCTACGACCTCATCGCCTTCGACTGGGACGGCACGCTCTTCGACAGCACGATGCTCATCGTGCGCTGCATCCAGAACGCCTGCCGCGACCTCGGCGTGGCCGTGCCCAGCGACGAGGCCGCGGCCTACGTCATCGGCCTGGGCCTGCACGACGCGCTGCGCCACGCCGTGCCCGACCTGCCGGCCGAGCGCGTGAACGAACTCGGCCTGCGCTACCGGCACCACTACTTCGCGAGCAAGGACGAACTGGTGCTTTTCCCCGGCACGCTGGACATGCTGCAGGCGCTGAAGGCGCGCCAGCACTTCCTGGCCGTGGCCACCGGCAAGAACCGCCGCGGCCTGGACGACGCGCTGGCGCAGTCGCAGCTGCACGGCCTGTTCGACGCCACGCGCACGGCGGACGAGACCGCCAGCAAGCCGCACCCGCTGATGCTGCAGGAACTGATGGCCGAACTGGGCGTGGCACCCGAGCGCACGTTGATGATCGGCGACACCACGCACGACCTGCAGCTGGCCGTCAACGCCGGCACGCCGCGTGTGGCCGTGAGCTATGGCGCGCACGACAAGGAAGCCTTCGACGCGCACGAACCGCTGTTCGTCGCACACAGCACCCGCGAGCTGCACGACTGGCTGATCGCCCACGCATGAGCGAAGACCGCGCCCTGTTGCCGGGCATGTCGGACGTCGAGCCGCAGCGGTTGTGCGCCGCCGCCGAACTCGAAGAGCGCGGCCGCGCCTGGGTCTGGGACGTGCTGGAGTACGGCCGCCCGGTGCGGGCCTTCGCACTGCGCTTCGACGGTGCAGTGCGCGCCTACCTGAACCGCTGCGTGCACGTGCCCACCGAGATGGACTGGCAGCCCGGCGAATTCCTCGACATCGAGAAACGCGTCATCCTGTGCAGCATCCACGGTGCAGCCTACGAGCCGCGCGACGGCCGCTGTCTCGGCGGGCCCTGCGGCCGCGGCCGGCTCACGCCGCTGCGCGTGGCCGAGGCCGACGGCCAGGTGCATTGGTATCCTTCCCGCGACATCCGGCCGGTGCCTTTTGATGCCCCGCCTTCTGAAAGACGTCCATGAGCGCCACTGACCTGCCACCCCCGTCCGGCCCGGTGGAACCGCCGTTCGATGCTGCGCGGCCGGGTGTCGCCGCGACGTCCGCCGCACCGGTGGTCGGCCGCGGGCTCGAGTCCTCGCTCGAACGTGTGGCCATGGAGATGCTGCGCCAGCAGAAGAGCGAACGCCGCTGGCGCCTGTTCTTCCGTCTGGCCTGGCTGGGCCTGGTGGCGGCCGTGCTGTGGGCCGGCTTCGCGCAGCAGGGCACCACGACCGCCCCGAGCGCGCCGCACACCGCGCTGGTGGAGGTGCGCGGCGAGATCGGCCTGGAAGAAGAGGCCAACGCCGAAGACCTGGTGGCCGCGTTGAAGCTCGCCTTCGAGGACGTCGGCGCGCAGGCCGTGGTGCTGCGCATCAACTCGCCCGGTGGCAGCCCGGTGCAGAGCGGCATCGTCAACGACGAGATCCGCCGCCTGAAGGCCAAGCACAACAAGAAGGTCTACGCGGTGGTCGAGGAGATGGCCGCCTCGGGGGCCTACTACATCGCCGTGGCCGCCGACGAGATCTACGTCGACAAGGCCAGCCTCGTGGGCAGCATCGGCGTGCTGATGGACGGCTTCGGTTTCACCGGGCTGATGGAGAAGCTGGGCGTCGAACGCCGGCTGCTCACCGCTGGCGATAACAAGGGCATGCTCGACCCCTTCAGCCCGGCCGACGAACGGCAGACGGCGCTGGCCAAGGCCATGATCGACCAGGTGCACGGCCAGTTCATCGCCGTGGTGAAACAGGGCCGCGGTGAACGGCTGAAGGAGACGCCCGAGACCTTCTCGGGCCTGTTCTGAACGGCGCCGAGGCCGTGAAGCTGGGCCTGGCCGATGGCATGGGCAACCTCGACTACGTGGCGCGCGAGATCGTCAAGGCCGAGGAGATCGTCGACTACACGCCGCGTCCGAACGTCGCCGAGCGCCTGGCCAAGCGTTTCGGCGCCGGCGTCGGTGCCGGTGCCGTGAAGGCGCTGCGCGACATGCCGGCCTTGCGGTGAGCGCTGCCCACGGGGCCGAGACGCGGCCGCTGGCCGAACGGCTGGCGGTCGCGGCGCAGCACCTGCTGCCGAAGCAGGCGCTGACGCGCCTTGCCGGGCTGGTGGCCAACGCACGCCTGGGGGCGCTGACGACGCTGAACATCCGCTGGTTCATCGGCCGCTACGGCGTGAACATGGCCGAGGCCGCCAATGCCGACCCCGGCGCCTACGCCAGCTTCAACGACTTCTTCACGCGCGAACTGAAGCCCGGTGTGCGCCCGCTGGCCGACGCCGACCTCGTGTGCCCGGTGGACGGCGCGATCAGCCAGTTCGGCGCCATCGAAGGCGAGCGCATCTTCCAGGCCAAGGGCCACGACTACAGCGCCACCGCGCTGCTGGGCGGCGACAGCGCTTTGGCCGCGCACTTCCACGGCGGCCACTTCGCGACGATCTACCTCAGCCCGCGCGACTACCACCGCATCCACATGCCCTGCGCCGGCCGGCTGTTGCGCATGACGCACGTGCCGGGTGAACTGTTCAGCGTGAACCCGGCCACGGCGCGCGGCGTGCCGGGGCTCTTCGCGCGCAACGAACGGGTGGTGTGCGTGTTCGACGGCCCGCACGGCATCTGGGTCAACGTGCTGGTCGGCGCCACCATCGTCGGCAGCATGGCCACCACATGGCACGGGGTCGTCAACCCGCCGCGGCCAGGCGTCGTGCGCGACTGGCGCTACGACGACCAGGACATCCGCCTGGCGCAGGGCGCCGAGATGGGGCGCTTCCTGCTCGGCTCGACCGTGGTGCTGCTGTTCCCGCGTGGCCCGTTGCGCTTCAACCCGGCGTGGCAGCCGGGCGGCGCGGTGCGCCTGGGGCAGTGGATGGCGCAGCGCGGCTGAGCGCGTGAACGCCACGCCTCGCGGCCGCGCCGCGCGCTGGGCGCCGGTGCTGCTGTGGGTGGTGCCGGCGCTGTGGTCGTCGAACTACGTCATCGCGCGCGCCGCCGAAGGGGTCATCGCGCCCCACCTGCTGGCCACCGGGCGCTGGCTGCTGGCCGGGCTGATCCTGTGGCCTTTCGTCGGGCGCGGGCTGCTGGGCCGGCGCGCGGTGTGGCGCAGCGAATGGAAGCAGCTGCTGGTGCTGGGCACCTTGGGCATGTGGATCTGCGGCGCCTGGGTCTACCTGGGCGGGCAGACGACGACCTCGACGAACATCGCGCTCATCTACGCCGCCACGCCGGTGGCCATCGCGGTGCTGAGCGCGCGGCTGCTGCACGAGCGCTTGTCGCTGGCGCAGAAGCTGGGCGGCACGCTGGCGCTGCTGGGCGTGCTCTTCGTCGTCGCCAAGGGCCAGCCGCAGAACCTGCTGGCGGTGCGCTTCACGGTGGGCGACGGCTGGATCGTCGCCTGCGCCGTGTCGTGGACGGCCTACTCGGTGCTGCTGAAGTACTGGCCCTCGCGCCTGTCGCCGGGCGAGCGGCTGCTGGCCATCATCGCCGGCGGGCTGGTGCTGCTGCTGCCCTTCACGGCGCTGGAAGCCTGGCTGGCGCCCGGCCCGCCCCTGGGGCCGAAGGCGCTGATGCTGGTGGTCGTGGCGGCGCTGCTGCCCGGTGCGCTGTCCTACGCCGCGCACGCCTACATCCAGCGTGAGCTTGGCGCTGCGCGCACCTCGCTGATGCTCTACCTGGCGCCGGTGTACGGCGCGCTGCTGGCCTGGGCACTGCTGGGCGAGGTGCCGCAGGCCTACCACCTGGCCGGCGCGGCGCTGATCCTGCCCAGCATCTGGCTGGCGACCAGGCGCTGAGGTGCCGCCCGGCCCCGGGCGCGGCGCATCAGCCGAACAGGCCGGGCGCGTCGACGGGGTCGTCGGCCTCGCTGTAGAAACACGAGGGACAGACGGCGCGGTAACGCTCGTTGCCGCCGATGACGACCTGCTCGCCTTCCTTGACGCGCCGGCCCTGGTCGTCGACACGCAGGTTCATGCTCGCCTTCTTCGCGCAGGCGCAGATGGTCTTCATCTCTTCCAGGTCGTCGGCCAGCGTCAGCAGCGCGGCGGCGCCGGGGAAGGCCTCGCCGCGGAAGTCGCTGCGCAGGCCGTAGCAGATCACCGGCAGGTGGGCGGCGTGCGCCAGGCGGTGCAGCTGACGCACCTGCTCGGGGTTCAGGAACTGGGCCTCGTCGATCAGCACGCAGGCATAACCTTCGCCCAGCCAGCCGGCGTCGAACACCGTCTGCGGGCCGAAGGTCTCGACCTGCCGCTGCAGGCCGAGACGCGAACCGATGATGCCGTGGCCCGCGCGGTCGTCGTGCGCGGCGGTGAAGAGCCGCACCTGCATGCCGCGCTCTTCGTAGTTGTGCGCCGCCTGCAAGAGCGCGGTGCTCTTGCCGGCGTTCATCGCGGCGTAGCGGAAGTAGAGTTTGCTCACGCGGCAACTCTACCTGCCGGTCGCGCCGGCGCCGGCTTCAGGCCAGCGGCGGAATGCGCAGCATCTGCCCCGGGTAGATCTTGTCGGGGTGCTTCAGCATCGGCTTGTTGGCCTCGAAGATGGCCGGGTACTTGTTGGCGTCGCCGTAGAACTTCTTGGCGATCTTCGACAGGTTGTCGCCGGCCACCACCGTATGCCACTGCGCCTCGGGCTCGGGGGTGGTCACCGTCAGCAGGTCGTTGACCGCGGCCACGCCGGCGACGTTGCCGCAGCACAGCAGCACCTTCTCCTTGGTGGCCTGGTCGGCCACCGTGCCCGCGACGGTGACGGTGGACGTGGCGCCGTCGAAGCCGACGTCGAGCGCGTCGACCTTCAGCCCCTGCGCGACGACGTAGTCTTCGATCGCCTTGCCGGCGGTCTGGTTCAGCGCCGCCACCTGCTCGGGCGATGCACCCGCGGCGGGGGTTGCGGCGGCGGCCTTGCCGGTGCCGAAGAGTTTTTCGCCCGCTTCCTTGAAGAACGACATCAGACCCATGGTGTGACCTCCTGTGATGGGCGCGTGGCCCGAAAACCGCATCTTAGGCCGGGCCCGTGACGCCTTCTGTGCGCTGGCGCAGGCGGCAGGTGCCTTGTCATACCAATTCGCGTTCATTAGATTAGATATCATGTTGATCCACGTGCTTTCAGGAGTCGTGGATGAAGAATCTGATCGTGGGCGACAAGGCAACTGTCACGCGGCTGGCGGATCGACTCAA
>Ga0154020_10001212_pt1 | contig 31926 bp, 30 predicted proteins | sample Klosneuvirus_201_FD_109709 | JGI IMG/M metagenome (GOLD analysis project Ga0154020, IMG submission 109709) | Active sludge microbial communities from wastewater, Klosterneuburg, Austria - Klosneuvirus_20160825_MG | ecosystem: Engineered > WWTP > Aerobic digester > Activated sludge | place...
CGAAATTTTTATTGCCGGACAAAACTATTGGCTTATGATTGCGCTGGTAGTTGTTCAGGTATTATTGGTTACTATGGTTTACGGACCTATTGCCGCCTATTTAGTGGAGTTATTTCCAACCCGCATTCGGTACACGTCTATGTCGTTGCCCTATCATATTGGCAACGGAATTTTTGGAGGTCTCACACCCTTTATAGCCACTGCTCTTTACGAATCAAGTAAGTCTACAAGTTTACCGGCTGGCGATCCTTTTGCTGGATTATGGTATCCCATCGTGGTGGCCGCAATAAGCTTTGTAATTGGGATGATCTTTTTAAGTAACAAAAAGCGTGGCGAGGTAATGGAATGAACTTTTCATTAGATGGCAAAAAAATCGCAGTGGACACAAGTTGGTAAACGAAAATTGGAATTATCCAATCTGGAAAAGATCTTGTTTCCACAAGATGGTATTACCAAGGCAGAAGTAATTGAATACTATTTAAAGATTGCGCCCACACTCCTTCAACATGTAAAAGGCAGAGCGCTTACGCTGATTCGATTTCCTGACGGGGTAGGAGGTGAAAATTTTTATCAGAAGAACAGACCCGAATGGGCTCCCGACTGGATAGAGTTCGTTACACTCGGTAAAGAAAAAAAGGACTACATCCTGGCTACGGAGCCTGCATCGTTAGTGTGGTTGGCCAACTTAGCTTCGCTTGAATTACATCAGCTTCATAGCCGTAAACCCGATTTCGAACATCCTGATTACATGGTTTTCGATCTCGATCCACCGGAAGGATATGACTTTACCAAAGTTGTTTCTCTTGCCCTTGATTTAAAGTCATACATCGAAACGTTTGGGTACACTTGCTTTGCGAAAACTACTGGAGGCAAAGGCATTCACATTTGTTGTCCGATAGAACCTCGTTGGGATTTTCATACGGTGTTTGAAGCAGCACAGGCAATTGCACAACCCTACACGGAACGCAATGTTCGTGAGACTACGTTGCAAATAAAAAAGGAAGCGCGCAAGGGTCGCGTGCTTATTGATATTTTCAGAATCCGCTCAGGGCAGAGCATTGTTTCCCCTTACAGTTTGCGGGGCCGGCATGGTGCTCCGGTTTCTATGCCACTTACGTGGGATGAAATAGCAGGATTGAAAAATCCGCTGGAGTATACAATCACCAATGCGGTTGAGAAGGTGCTCATCGATGGCGATGCCTGGGAAGGGATGGATGCCTATGCAGTCGAGATTCACACGCATAGAAAAACGATGGTATCCAAAGAAAAAAAGCTACCCGTTTCGAAGAAACACAAAACACCAGAACAACTTGAAGCTTACGAGAAAAAGAGAGACTTTAAAAAAACTCCCGAGCCCGTTGCCCGTGTGGTTGAAGGAAGTGGAACCAGTTTTGTGGTTCATCGGCATCATGCTACCAACTTGCATTACGATTTACGATTAGAGAAAGATGGAGTACTTAAATCATGGGCAGTTCCGCGAGGTTTACCGCCTTATCCGGGTGTAAAGCGATTGGCCGTTCAAACCGAAGATCATCCAATGAAATATCTGACCTTCGATGGCGAGATTCCAAAAGGCCAGTATGGAGCAGGAGCGATGTGGATTTACGCGTTGGGCAAATACACAATCACAAAAGATAAAAAAGATGGCTTCTACTTTCGACTGAGCAGCAAAGAAGTAAATGGGGAATACCGCATCTATAATATCAAAACCAAAGAATGGTTGTTGGAACGAGTGGATACACCACAGGTAAACTATGTACACGATGTGATTGAGCCAATGCTTTCTGGTTCTGCAACGAAGCCACCAGTGGGCGATAACTATCTTCATGAAATAAAATGGGATGGCATTCGGGCTATCATTTCTTTGGAAGATGGGCAGGTAAGAATCAGAACCCGTAATCATAATGATGTAACAAAACAATTTCCTGAATTAGCAAAAGCTGATAAAACATTTCGGGCTACCTGTGGTTTGTTCGATGCTGAAATTGTTTGCCTCGACAAATCGGGCAAGGCTGATTTCAAGAAAGTAATACATCGGTTGATGAGCAACGGAGAGACGACTATTCAAAAGTTGAGCAAAACCAGTCCGGTGTATTGTTACATTTTTGATTGCTTGTATTTGGATGGGCGCACCTTGATTAATGAACCGCTCACAAAAAGACGCGAGTGGATGCTGGACGCCATAAAACCAGAAACACACTATCGGGTGAGTGAAGCGGTTGAAGATGGGGAAGCGCTTTTTGAAGCGGCTCGTGAACATCAATTGGAAGGAATTATTTCTAAAGACAGAGAGGGTCGGTATTTGCCTGGCAAGCGATCCGACCTTTGGTTGAAGATAAAAGTACGCAACACGCGCGAGTGTTATATTCTGGGTTACAATCCCGGTAAGGGAAGTCGTAGCCAGGTATTTGGTGGCTTACACATTGCTGAGAAGGAGGGAGCTGAATTTATTTATCGGGGTAAGGTAGGCACCGGTTTTGATGATAATCTGATTAAAGAAATATATAAGCAACTGAAGTCGTTGAAGGAAATTAAGAAACCTGTTCCCGGTAAGGTGATGGATGAAAAAATAAGTATTTGGGTAGAACCAGTGTTGATTGCTGAAATAAGTTTTTCGATGATTACGAAAGACAAGCAATTTCGTGAGCCGGTATTTGTGCGACTAAGACCTGACCTGGGTTGACAAATTTATCCCTGTTGCTAATAGGAGTGAACTTGAATTTCAAACAGGGAGTTTGACGATAAACTCTGTTCCATTTTCAGTTGACTTTACTTCAATTGCGCCCCCATGAGCTTTGACAATATCATAACTTAAACTCAAACCAAGTCCTGTTCCTTGTCCGGTGGGTTTGGTTGTAAAGAAAGGTTGAAAGATTTTATCGACAATGTTTTGCGGAATGCCATTGCCGTTGTCTGTGACTCTGATTTCAATTTTATCTTCTAGTTTTTTTGTGCTTACCGTAACTAGTGGATCGCGTTGCTCGCTATTCGTTGCTCGTTGTTCGTTAACTGCGTAGAACGCATTATTGATTAAGTTTAGAACTACTCTTCCAATATCCTGCGGAACTACATTTATTTTTGGAAGTGTTGAATCAAAATCAGTTTCAAATTTTGCATTGAATGATTTGTCTTTCGCGCGGAGGCCATGATAGGAGAGGCGGAGGTATTCATCGCACAAAGCGTTGATATCGGTTGGTTCTTTTACACCGCTGCTGCTGCGTGAGTGTTGTAGCATTCCTTTAACAATAGCATCGGCACGCTTGCCATGATGAAGAATTTTTTCAAGATTTTGTTTTACATCATCAGCGATTTCAGTGGCCGGCTGCAGGTTACCTGTTGCCAGTTCAGATTTCATTTCGTCAAGAAGTTCATTGCTTACCTCTGAAAAATTATTCACGAAGTTCAATGGATTTTGTATTTCGTGGGCGATGCCAGCAGTGAGTTCACCAAGCGAAGCCATTTTTTCGGATTGAATGAGCTGGGATTGGGCTGCTTTTAACTGATCATAAGCTTGTTCTACTTTTTGCTTTGCTTTTTGTTTAACTCTGTTATTCCTATATAAAAAAATGGCTACCACCACCAAAGTAAAAGTGCTCCCTAGCAGCACGTTCATTCTTAGTCTATTTTGGAACTCAACTTCAGCTGTCTTTGCCTCAGCTTGCCTTCTTTCTTTCTGCGCAATTAAATCCTTCATCAATTGAATATTTCCAGCACCATAAAGTTTGTTTCTTGTTTCATCAGCCAACTTATAATAGTAAAGTGCTTTGGCAGGATGGGTAGTCTCGTATTGCTCAGCAAGCAGTGCAGAGGAATTTAGGATCCCTTCGATAAAGGAAATTTTGTTGGCCTCAGCCAATCCTCTTTCTGCGTAATAAATTACAGAATCTTTTTGATTGAATCTTTTATAGTAATCGGCAATATCATTGTAGGTGTTTGATGTGTGAAATATTTCTGTGCTTTCCAATGTAATGGCCAAGGTGGTTCTTAGATCAGCCAGCGCGAGATCCGGCCTATTTTGTTTTAGGTAAATCTTCGCTCTTACATTATACCAGGCCGGATATACTTCATATTGATAGGCATTATCTCTTTGGATATCATTCGCGTTACTGATATTGTTCCATTGATGAAAGGCGTTGCGTGACTTCTCCAGAAATAAAAGTGCGGAATCCAACTTGTTTAACTTTTCAAATACCAATGCCTGACCAAGGTAACCGAAGGCCTCACCTCCCAAATCCACGTCACCACGGAGAATGTTTTCCTCATAGTAATAAAGCGATTTTTGAAAATTACCCAGGTAATAATAGATCAAACCCAAATTATCATTGGTAGAGCCAATGCCAGATTCCCTAACTTCCAACTTATCCGCTTCTTCAAGCGTATTTAAACCATCCTCTAAAGCTTTCGGCAGATTCCCCTGTTTAATATAGCCTTCCATCATTTGGCCTTTTGTAAAATTCCGTTTTCGGAAGTTCTTAGTCTTTTCAAACAATCTTATTGCCTGTTGCGCATAGTGGATGCTTGAATCGGGATTAATGTGCATATAACTACTGGCAATAAGTCTAAGTGTTTCGGCTCTGGTAGAATCCTGCAATGTACTTGGAAGTTGGCGTTTCAGGCTGTCTATTTGATTAACCAGGAATTTATTATCTCCTTGTCCAAATAGTTGGCAGGCTGATAAAATCAATACAAGTAATAAAATGGAACGCCTCATATCTTGCTGATTGAGATGGGTAATAAAATCAAGAACTCACTACCCTGACCTATTTCTGAAGTTACTTTAATTTCCCCACCATGTGCTTTCACAATATCATAACTTAAACTCAACCCTAATCCCGTTCCCTGCCCTGTGGGTTTGGTGGTGAAGAATGGCTGAAAGATTTTATCGACAATGTTTTGAGGAATACCGTTGCCGTTGTCGGTGACTCTGATTTCAATTTTGTTACCGAGATTTTTCGTACTTACAGTAACCAGTGGATCACGTTGCTCGTTATTAGTTGCTCGTTGTTCGTTAACAGCGTAGAATGCATTGTTAATCAGATTGAGAACAACCCGACCAATATCCTGAGGCACCACATTTATTTTTGGAAGCGATGCATCGAAATCCGTTTCAAACTTGGCGTTGAAAGATTTGTCTTTCGCGCGCAAGCCATGGTAGGAGAGGCGCAAATATTCACCGCACAAAGCATTAATATCGGTTGGTTCTTTTACACCACTACTACTTCGCGAGTGTTGCAGCATGCCTTTTACAATGGCATCAGCACGTTTGCCATGATGAAGTATTTTTTCCAGATTTTGTTTTACATCATCAGCAATTTCATTTGCCAGCGACCAGTTGCCAGCAGCCTGTTCAGTCTTCATTTCATCAATGAGTTCGTTACTTACTTCACTAAAATTATTCACGAAATTCAACGGGTTTTGAATCTCATGTGCAATGCCGGCAGTTAGTTCGCCAAGGCTTGCCATCTTCTCGGATTGGATGAGTTGGGATTGGGTTGTCTGTAGTGTTTGAAGTATTTGTTCTACTTTCTCCTTTTGAGTTTCTATTTCTTGCTTTTGCTTATTAACCAGGGTAAAAGCCTTTTGTTTGAAAACACTTCTTCGCCACAGGCCTAAGGAAACAATTAACAGAATACTTAATCCGCCAGATAGAATATAGATATTGAGACGATTCTTATATCGAATTTCTGATTCATCTAAACGTTGTTGGATTTCACGATCTTCTAATTGTTGCCGGAAGGCAAAACTTTGAATGTCTCTTGTTTTTTGCTGATTAAATAAACTGTCTCCCGTAACTTTATTGAGTTTGTAATATTGAATTGATTTAGCGGGATTTTTTTTCTCATAAGCATAGGCTAAAATTTCACTAGCTTCATTAACGCCTCTTAAATATGACATACTATCGGCTACTTCAATTGCTTGATTAGCATGGTATATGGTTGAATCAAGCATACCCATCTTTTGAAATGTTTTGGCAATACCAATCCGAATTTTGGAGATATCTGTAGGGTTTTGGGTTCCTTTATAATTAAGCCCTGCTCGATAATAATAAATGGCCGAATCATAATTGTTTAAATTCATATGCGCTTTTCCCATTACATAAAATGGGAATTGCCAATTCCCGCCTGCGGATAAATATGAAAATACTTTTTGACCGTAGATTAATGCAGAATCTCTTTTGCTGTCGCTATAACAATCAGCCAATTCAATATAATGGAAGGCTTGATATAGTTCAAACGGCATATTTAAATTCATTAGATGCATCACAGAATCAGTATCCAGAATATGATCAGAATTTAGCGCAGTTTTGAAATATTCTATAGCGTGGCTATAATCTCCTTGATCTTTATAAACGCCTCCAAGTGAATATTGTGCAAACGATATTCCATTTATGTTATTTTCTTTTTTAAAAATATTCAAAGCCCGAAAGCCCAAATCCATAGCCCCAGCGTAATCGCCCATTTGCCGAAGGTTGCTGGAAAGTACAATGTAACTCATAGCTATACCTACCGTATAGTTTAATTCTTGCGAAATAGCAAGCGCATCATTCGCGTAGGCCAATCCTAATTCAGGTTTTGTCCATGCGTACCGGTTGCTCGAATCAAACATGTGATGGACTAGATTTACATCCCTTTTAGCTTCTTTGGGAATTAGATACGTATTGAGGGATTTATTGTCCTGCGAGAACGTATTATGGTTACTTATGAGAACAAACAGGATGCAAATAAGTCTTTTCATGGTTTATCTCATTTTAAAGATAGTGTGAACGATGTGCCTTCGCCTTGTTTGGACATTTATTTGCCTGACATGGGTTCTCACAATCAATATGGTAAATCAAATTTCAATCCTTGCCAGAGTGTCCTTATTTGTCCGCACATATCTTCGCGAGCATACCAGGTTCAACCTTCATTCCTAGCGCTATTGCCTTTGTCAAATCTTTGCAAGCCTCCACTTTTTTTCCAAGCCTGTGATAAGCAACGCTTCTGTTATAATAAGCTAAGGCGTATTCTGGATAATAAGTGATGGCCGTGGTATAATCTTCAATGGCATCAGCAACGCGATTAAGTTTTACCAAAGCATTACCATGATTAAGCCAGGCTTTTTCATAATCGGGCTTAAGTTTTAATGCTTGCTGATAATCTGCGACCGCACCCCGATAGTCGTTGATCTGTTCTTTAATAATGCCGCGGTTAAGCCAGTACTCAGGTTCAGAGACATCTAAGCGGATGGCATCCGAATAGTCTTCTAAAGCTCCGGCTCGGTTTCCTGTTTTCATTCGTAGCGAACCTCGTTCGGCATAAGCGAAGGGCAGGTTGGGATTTTTCTCAATGGCTTCAGTCAACAACTTTTCTGATAGTTCATTATCCTGAGACGCAACAGAAAGCACCGCGAGATTGTGGCTCGCCATATAACTATCCGGATTAATTTGAAGCGCTTGCTCAAAGTCAGCTTTGGCGCCCAGCGTATCGCCCGCGTTTTGTTTGGCGATACCCCGATTCAGAAACAGATCGGGGTTGGTAGGGGAGAGTTGAATAGCAGAATCAAAATAATGGAGTGCCAAAGTAAAATCACTCAACTTGGTTTCAATTAAACCCAGGTAGTTAAAGTACGTGGTGGTTAACGAACCACTGGTTGTAAAACCTTTTGAGGCTCCAATATCTTCCCTGCCTATTTGAAAGTAAACCATATTGGTTCCGCCTCCGGGGGGTAGCTTCAGGAGATTTAAAAAATCTTCTTTAGACATAGCCCATTGGCCGAAATCGAACCGGGCAACCGCCCTGCTAAAAAGTGCTTCCTTATCCAGCGGTTTTGTTTCCAGATAAATATTGTAATCGGTAAGCGCGCCCTGCTTGTCTCCCAAATGGTCGCGGGCAATGGCACGTGAATAATAGGCGGCCATATAGTAAGGATCTATCCGTAAACACTCATTGAATTGGGCCAGCGCGGTTTTATAAGACCTATTGAGTAACGATTCTTCACCTTTATCGAAGTAGTACGATGCTGATTTGGCTTTAGCCTCTTGCGGAAATACCGAAAAAGAAACCAGAAAAAGAATCCCGGTTAACGGAAGGATTTTAGCCCAAGACATTCGTTAAAGTTGGCGATAATTCGAAAGAATTACCAGTTGCAATATTTCCAACCAAAAAAGCTGAAAAAGTAAACTTATATGGCCGATGATTGTTTACACACTATGGAAAAAACGAGAAAATCCAAAGTAAAGGTCTCCGTAGCAGATGCAACCAAGATAACTGCCAGCTATCGTACCTATTTGTTAACAGAAGGTAAGCAGCCTGCTACCGTTTTTAAGTTCTGTAAAGAACATGGATTCAAAGAAACAGAATTCTATTTACACTTTGCTTCTTTTGAGGCTATTGAAAAATCAATCTGGAAAAACTATGTTAGTGATACAGTAGCAAGAATGATTGCTGACGCCAGTTATCAAAACTTTACTGTGCGCGAAAAAATTCTGACGTTCTACTTTATGTTGGCCGAACAATGGAAGGAAGACCGAAGCTTTGTATTGTTTCAATTCAAGGGCTGGAAAAATCCTTCGTTAGTTCCTGCTTTTTTAAAGGGGTTTAAAAGTGAATTCAACGAGTGGTTGAATCAGGTGCTAAACGAAGGAAAGGGAACCGGAGAAATAGCCAAACGCCCAGTGTTGGATCAAAGCTACGATCGTATCTTTTGGTTTCACCTCATGTTTGTGTTGCAATTTTGGATTCATGATGAAAGTCCGAATTTTGAAAAGACAGATGCCGCTATTGAAAAATCTGTGAATTTGGCTTTTGACTTAATAGGAAAAGGTGTGTTGGATAATGCCATCGACTTCGGCAAATTTCTTTACCAAAATTCTAAAAACTGATTTTCAGACCTTAAATGGCTAAGTTAAAAGAGCAAAAAAGTATTCCCGTTGGCAAAGTGCAGCGGGCATCTAAGTTTATTTCTACGGGTGCTAAAATTGGTGGTAATTACCTAAAGCACTACAGCAAAAAACTGGTAAATCCTGATCTCTCTCGCGATGAGCTTCATCAGGATAACGCAACGGATATCTATAATTCCTTAAGCGAGTTGAAAGGCAGTGCCTTAAAAGTGGCTCAGATGTTAAGCATGGATAAAAACCTATTACCATCAGCGTATCAACAACAATTCGCTATGGCGCAGTACAGTGCTCCACCGCTTTCATATCCATTAGTCGTGCGCACCTTCGAGCGATCGCTTAATAAGAAACCACAAGAAATCTTTGATACATTTTCATCAGCGGCAAGCAACGCTGCCTCCATAGGGCAGGTACATAAAGCTACATTAAAAGGAAAAAATCTGGCGGTTAAAATTCAATATCCTGGAGTTGCCGATACTGTGAAGAGTGACCTGGCTATGGTGAAGCCAATTGCCCTTCGAATGTTTAAGCTAAATCAAGCTGAGTATAATGAATTTATTGGCGAGGTTGAAACTCGGTTGTTAGAAGAGTCCGATTATGATCTTGAGTTGAAGCGCTCTATTGAACTTTCAAAGCAGTGTAGTCATATCCCTAATCTACTTTTTCCCGATTATTATCCAGCCCTTTCGGGAAATCGGATTCTTACGATGGATTGGATTGAAGGGAAACCACTAGGGGAGATTTTTAAAGGCGAGTCATTATCACAGCCGGAGCGGAATAGGCTAGGGCAGGCGCTTTGGGATTTCTATCATTTTCAGATTCACACGCTACGCTCTCTGCATGCCGATCCGCATCCGGGCAATTTTATCATATCACCAGACCGGAAATTAGGCATAATTGATTTTGGTTGTGTGAAGGTAATCCCTGCCGATTTTTATAAGGCATATTTTCAATTGTTGGATAAAGATATTCTCACTGATAAAGCAAGGTTAGATAAAGTCTTCCATGATTTGCGATTCATCTATCCGGATGATTTAGATAAGGATAAAACCTTTTTCAAGGAAGTATTTACTCAGCTGGTAGAACTTCTGGGTCGTCCGTTTCGTACTCCTAAATTTAATTTTGCTGAGAAATCGTATTTCACTTCTCTCTATCAGTTTGGCGAGGAAATAGGGAGCATGAAAGCTTTCCGCGATTCCAAAAAGGCGAGGGGAGTAAAAGATGCACTCTATATAAACAGAACTTACTATGGCCTTTACAGTCTCCTGCATGAACTAAAGGCAGAAGTTGACACGACCTCATATGTCGATTTTAAGCCCTAAACACATATTTATTCAATTTTATTGCTAATCTTAGATACTATAAATTACCTATATTTGTATTAACTACATTTAGGTAATGAAAAACCCATTCAAATACGGGGAGCTTTCTACAGGCGAAAATTTCTGTAATCGAAAGCAAGAGATAAAGCGTTTACAAAGTGCTTTCCGCGATGGACAAAGCATCGTAATCATCTCACCTCGCAGGTGGGGAAAGAGTTCTCTGGTAAACAGATCGGTAGATACGTTCAAGGGCAAATTGATTTGCATTCAGATTGATTGCTTCGGCATTAGCTCCTCGCGTGAGTTTTATGCTGCTTTTCTAAGGGCAACCTTACAACAGACCAATTCAAAGCTTCAACAAGTTGTTGATACGGTTACAAAATCATTGAAGTCATTAATGCCCTATGTGAAATATGGGGTTAGTGAAAATGATGAAATTCAGATCTCTCTTGATCTACCTAATAAAAAGTATGATGTAGAAGATATCCTGGAGCTACCCCAGCGTATTGCGGTGGATAGAAAGGCGCGCCTTGTCTTCTGCATCGATGAATTTCAGAAGATAGCGGAATGGTCGGATGGCAAAATGGTGCTAGAGAAACTGCGCTCTTACTGGCAAAACCACAATCAGGTGTCGTATTGCCTTTACGGGAGCAAACGTCATTTAATGTCAACCTTATTTGCGCATTCATCACAACCCTTCTACCGCTTTGGCGAAATCCTGTTTTTGAATAAGATCGAGGCCTCAGAGTGGACAAGCTTTCTTGTCAAGGAATTTGAACAAACGGAGAAAATTATCTCGGAGGAAACGGCAAGCAGGCTAGCTAAACTTGTCGATTCGCATTCCTATTTTGTGCAATACCTGGCTCGTATTTGCTGGAACAATTCTGACAAAAAAATAACGGACGAAATTTTGGATAACTCGTTTAACGAATTGTTAAACGATCATCTTTCGTTATTTCAAAATCAAACCCGAAGTCTCACAAAATATCAGGTAAACTATTTAAAGGCAGTAAGTGCAGGGGAGATGCAACTTACCTCGCAGCGGGTGCTCAACCAGTTTGATTTAGGCAGCCCGGGAAACATTAAAAGGAATCAGGATGTTTTTGAAGATTTGGAAATTCTCGACTACGCTTCGGGTACTCCTGGATTTTGTGACCCCTATTTTGAACCGCTATTCAAACGGATTTTCAAGATTACCACCAATTAGTAAATTTTAACTATTTGATTTGAAAAATCATTCATAGTCAATAACTTAGTACCTTGTAGTTCATTTTTTAAACTAATATCACTTTTATGCGAGCTATCTGGAAAGGACACATTCAATTTTCATTAGTTACCATACCCATACGCATTTACAATGCTATTGATACTGGGCAAAGCATAAGCTTCAATTTGTTGACACGCGAAGGCAACAACCCTGTTAGCTACGAGAAGAAAGATAAGGTAACAGGTAAACCCTTAAAGACTGAAGATATCGTTAAGGGCTATCAGTATGAACCTGGGCAATATGTCATTATTGAACAAGATGATCTCAATAAAGTAAAACTGAAAAGCGAAAAGGTAATTGAGATCGAAGGTTTTGTGAAATCGCAGGAGGTACATCATACCCTATTTGAAACACCTTACTTTATTGGACCTGATAGTGACATAGCTGCCAAGACCTATGGACTTCTTTGTCAAACATTGAAAGATAGTGGCAAGGTAGGAGTAGGGAAAGTGGTGTTGCGCGATCGTGAAACGCCAGTGCTTCTTTCACCGCATGAAGGCGGAATAATGATGTATCGGTTGCGTTACCCCAATGAAATTCGAAGTATGGGTGAAGTACCCCAATTGCTTGAAGCTAAGGCCGATAAGGATCAGTTAAAGTTAGCCAAAACATTGGTTGACTCTATGACGACTACCTTCGCGAAGATTGAAATGAAAGATAGGTATTTCGATGCGCTCAAAGCGATTATTGATGCAAAGATTGCTGGTAAAGAAGTGGTAATGATGACAGAAGAAGTACCTGAAGTGGTTGATATTATGACTGCTTTAAAAGCCAGTATTGATGCGGCTAAAAAGAAGCCGATGGAAAAGGCCAAAGGCACGGTTGTAAAGAAAGAAAAGGAAGCCGCCAAGAAAACCCTCCGCAGGAAAGCGAGTTAGCAATACAACAATTACACTCTAAAAGCAGATTTTGGCTACCTTTGTGCTATGGCCAAGGTCATTCAGTTTCCTACACCCAGTCCTGAGAAATTCGGCTTTAAACCCGTACGCAAGAAGCAGGGCAAAACCCCTGACAAGCACGGCCAGTTAAATTTGTTTGCCGGAGCCAAGGTGATTAACCTGAATCAACTCTCGGCATTTGAAGAAGCCTTGATGCTTGACGAACAAGGTGATGACCGAGCTGCAGCTCACTATCAAATAGCAATTGAAGGTGGCGACTCTGTGGCAGATGCCTATTGCAACCTTGGTATTCTGGAATCAGAACATAAAAATCATAGTCGTGCCATTGATTGTTTTACAAAATGCCTGAAGGAAGAACCGCGCCATTTTGAAGCCCATTATAATTTGGCCAATGTATATGCCGAAATAGGCAATCTCCCCTTAGCGAAAGTTCATTATCAGATCTCCGTTGAAATGGAGCCTAACTTTCCCAACAGTCATTTTAATTTGGGGCTTACATTGGCCATGAGTAAAGAAATTGATGCGGCAATTGCAAGCCTTAATAGTTATCGCACCCTGGTAGTTCCTGAAGACAGAATGCAGGCCGAAGAACTGATCGCCAATCTTTCGCGCTCGTTTCGGTAGTTATAACATCCCCATCGTAACAAAAAACAAAACCATTCGGTAAGCTTCGAGGGCAATTTTTAAAAACACAATCAGGGTTAACGATTTTAGAATTAATCGAATCTTTCTAATAGAAAATTAACCCCAAGCGTAGAAGAAGTTTGATCACATTGCTACCTATAGGGATCAGTCAATATTTCGTGGTTTATATTCCAAGCCAGGTGCCATCAAAAATAATTTCTGTTATTGCTGCATCTGTATACTTATCGCCAGGATATACCGCTAATATTTCGAGTGTCAGGGTTATCGGATAATCATCCATGGGTTTCACTTCAATCGGAAACATTTGTCCCTTCATAGTATCCTTTAGATGTAAATCATATGCCAGCGTACCATTGATAGATACCCGAAGTGTTTTGATGCGGGCGTTGTTTTTGAAGAGGGATTCACTTCGCTGAAATCCATTATAAAGTGTGATGGTTGTCATGGGTTCATCAGCATCGAATTTATCGAAGATGAAAGAGATCGACTCATGTTCTCCGCTGCTGGGAGAACCTTCTACCCACGCAGTAGTTTGGAAATCGGCACAGTTCGCAGGACTATACGTAGTTTTTCCCTGCGGGGCCAGAACCGAGCTTGCAAACACGGAGTCAATGTAGTGTGAGTCTGACCAGCCCATATCAACAGGATCATATTTTAGCAAGTCATTCAGGATTACCGAATCGGTGATGCCCATTAAATTTACATCATTGACGGAATCATATTTTCTAAAGAGTGAATCCATTAGAGAAAGCCATTCCTTATATTCTGGCAAACTGAACCTTTGCAGAACAGGTTCTACATTGATAATTTCAGGAAAATCAACGGCATAGTTGTGCCGCTCTGCAGGGCGGTCTACGGTGATTGGACTTCCGTTCTCACCATTTTTGGGAGAGCAAGAGATGGTTAATACGGTGATGAAGGCAGTGATAACAAATAGCGACCTGGAGATGCTTATCATATGTAAAATGTTTATAATAGTCCAACGGTACGATAAGATAACTAAATTCTAAGTGTTTTAATAAACCGCGTATCAACAAACGTGATCGTGGGTAAAACGCTATTTAATTTGTTTTAAAAGACCGGTCGCTGGCTGCGATGACTTTTTCCCCACACTGATTGCAATAACTTCCTGTAAAAGTATTCTGACAACTTTTACATTGATGGGTTAATACTTCATTCATCGTCAGCAAGTTATTTTATTAATCCAATCATGACGGCACCATCATTATTGCTTTAGTTGCTTAAGGGTCTTTCTTGCTCGCGAAACAAATCCTGCGCTCCCGTAAGGAAGTTGGTCTTCGATAATCAGAACAATTTCATTTTTTAAATCTGCATTTTCTCTGGCTATGTTTCCAAGCACGGTCATAGCGAAAACCCGAATAGCAACCGGTTGCTTTCCATCGGTTAAAAAGGATAGACATAAGTCAACCGCCTTGCCCTGTTGGGATTTTGGTATTGGAATAAATTGAAGCACACGCAAGATATTCCGCTTAACTGCATCATGCTCGCCTGGCTTTCCTAAAAAATCAATAATCTTTTTGAGATGAGGTTTAATTAAGGTTGGGTAATTCTCAACGCAGTAACTCATAGGCCAGGCCGCCCGCTGTGTTACCCGATAGGGGCCTGCAAGAAAAACTGCTACCAGATCCGCAAATCGTTTTGGATCATTATTGACATAATTCACAATTTTATCTTTTTGAGACTTACTGTGTTCTTTTAAAATCTCATTTATCAAACTCATTTTCAATAGGTTAGATAAAATTCAAAATATAACTATCTGAATAATAGTATATTAATTAGGCTTATATTAACTTTATATTCAATATAAAAGATGGAAGCCATGTTGCTAATTTTTACCATCACTGCTACAGTTATTTTTCAACTCTGCTTGTGCTTTTTCTGTTACCACATTAAGCAATCACAGGCAGCCTGAGTTGGCAAATCCGTTTCAGTGAATTAAGATTTACTTTATTTCAGTTCCTGTTCATTCAGGTAAAGCCGTTGTGCTAAATTGCGGACTAATTTTTACTTTTTGTGAATTATCTGTCCGCTGAATCACTCGCTAAATCCTTTAATGATCGTTGGCTTTTTAAAGACATTACCCTTGGTATCTCGCAAGGAGATAAAATGGCTTTGGTAGGCGAAAACGGAACCGGTAAATCAACACTCCTTAAAATTCTAATTGGCCAACTCTCAGCCGATCAAGGCGCGGTGAGTGTTCGTGATGGAATAAAGTTAGGATACCTCGTACAACAACCTCAGGTTGCCGGTCACCTCACCATTAATGAAATCATTTTTGATAAGAACAATAAAGTAGCCTCCGTAGTGAAGGGTTATGAAGCTTGTATTCATGATGCCCACACTTCGGCCGAGCGCATGCAACAGGTGCTCGAATTGATGGAAGAATACAAAGCTTGGGACTATGATGCCAAGGTGCAAACCATCACTAGTAAGTTGGGTATCCTCGATCTTGAACAACGTTTCGATGAGCTTTCCGGAGGTCAACGCAAAAGAGTGTTTTTGGCTCAAATGTTATTGGCCGAGCCAGATCTTATCATCATGGATGAACCCACTAACCACCTTGATCTAGAGGCTATCGAGTGGCTTGAAACTTACCTGGCTGGTCAGCAGATTACCCTCCTGATGGTTACCCACGATCGGTACTTCCTTGACAACGTTGCTAATGAGATTATAGAGCTTGACCGAGGTAAACTTTATAGGTATAAAGGTAATTACGCTTACTTTCTAGAAAAGAAGTCGGATCGGGAGGAGATGCTTAAGACTGAGATTTCGAAGGCTCGCCACCTACTTAAAAAGGAGTTAGAGTGGATGCGGAAGCAACCGCGCGCCAGGGGTACAAAAGCGAAATACCGAATTGATGCATACTATGAACTTGAAGAAAAGGCATCCGTAAATCTTAAAAGAGACCGGCTGGAACTTGACATTAAGGAATCGCGGCAAGGTGGTAAAGTTTTGGAATTGCATCATGTTTCTAAAAGCTATGGTTCAGCCAAAATGGTGGATGATTTTTCATACATCTTTAAGAAAAAGGATCGCATTGGTATTGTTGGTAAAAACGGGGTGGGCAAGTCAACATTTTTGGATATGTTAACCGGTGCTGCAAAACCTGATACTGGTGAAATCATTCCCGGTGTAACCACAAAGGTGGGATACTTCACGCAAGAAGTAGAGGACCTCAATCCTAATCACCGGGTGATAGAAGAAGTAAAAGAGATTGCTGAGTTCATCACGTTGGCGGATGGATCGAGTGTTTCAGCCTCAAAATTTCTAGATACATTTTTATTTCCTCCCGAGAAGCAATACAACATTATTGAAAAGTTAAGTGGAGGCGAGAAGAAGCGATTGCAATTATTAAAAGTATTAGTTCGCAATCCGAACTTCTTAGTATTGGATGAACCGACCAACGACTTTGATATTGATACACTCAATGTGTTGGAAGATTTTCTTGAAAAGTTTAATGGCTGCCTGGTGCTGGTTTCACACGACCGGTATTTTATGGATCACCTGATCGATCAACTATTTATTTTCGAAGGCGATGGAAAGATCATGCCTTTCAATGGCAACTATTCTGACTACCGGATTTGGTTAGAGGAAAAGGAAAACCTCAAAATCGATCTTCCTGTAGTCCCAGTTAAAGAGGAAATCCGCAAAACGGATGCAAAGAAAATGTCATTTAAGGAAAAGCAGGAATTTGAGCAATTACAACCTGAAATTCAGATACTTGAGAAACGGAAAGAGGAATTGACAAATGCTTTGAACTCCGGAATTTCAGATCACGAAGAGTTGCAAAAATTGGCGGCCCAGGTACAAGACATAGTCGATAAGATTGATGAGAAATCACTGCGTTGGTTAGAGCTTTCGGAACTGCAAGGGTAGACTTACATGTGTTAGTAGTCACGAAAAATTCTTTCATCAGGTAACTTAAATTAAGCGTATCTTTGCAGCGATTATTAACACGAGTTTGAACCACGCACAAACCATTACGCTTTATCAACCCCTTATGCACCAGATTGCTTATAATTTGTTGCGATGTAAGGCGGATGCTGAGGATATTGTTCAGGATACTTTCATAAAGTGGCTAAGTACGGAGCAAGAAAAAATAGAGAACACCAAAGCCTATCTCATACAAGCGGTTACAAATAATTGCCTTAGCCATCTCAGCAAGATAAAACGCAAGAAAGAGGAGTATTGGGATTCTATCCAGCTTTCGGAGCTGATGGTTAAATTCAAGGAATCTGATTTTGCGAACATAGATTTTGAAAAGGAATTGGCTGCTGCGTTTAAGGTTATTCAAGCAAAACTGGAGCCTTTAGAACGTGCTGCCTACTTATTAAAAGAGGTTTTTGATTTCGATTACGAGGAAATCCAAAAAGTATTGGATAAGAAGGCCGACAATTGCCGTCAATTATTTAGCCGGGCACGCAAAAAACTTGATAAGAACCCTAAAAAAGCCATAATCAATCCAGAATCCAATCTTTTCGATAGCTTTAAAAAGGCCTGTGATATGGGCAATATCACCGATTTTGTACAACACCTGAAGGCAGATATTGCCACCGCCCTGCATTCCAAAAAATAATTATTACAATTTCTGTCACAATAACCATCACGGGGGGTCTTACATGTAGTTGGCCGTGGTGGGTCAACTACCTAAACTATTAACTTAATTCTCATGAAGGAGATTCTGATTTTTTTCGTTGCTCATTGGTACTTGTCGCTGTTTTTTCAGACATTTTTTCTACATCGGTATGCCGCACACAAGGCATTCACTATGAGCCCGTTTGCCGAGAAAGTGGTGTACATTCTTACTTGGATATTTCAAGGTTCAAATTATTTAAGTCCCTATGGCTATGGAGTTATGCATCGGATGCATCACGCCTATGCCGATACGGAAAATGATCCACATTCGCCTACGTATGATGAAACCATCTTTAAAATGATGTGGAAGACGAAAACCATTTATTCCGACATTTCTAACAAAAGAGTGGTAGTAGAAAAGCGCTTTACAGATGGAGTGCCAGACTGGGTTGCTTTTGACAAATTCGCCAGATCATGGCCATCACGACTATTTTGGGGAGCCTTATATGTGGCATTTTATGCTCAATTTGCAACCTTCTGGTGGTTGTGGCTATTGCTACCTATCCATTTTCTGATGAGCCCAATCCATGGCGCCATCATTAACTGGTTTGCCCATAAATACGGATATAGAAATTTCACTGTAGGGGATACGTCTAAGAACTTTTTGCCGGTTGATTTTCTAATGATGGGCGAGAGCTACCACAATAATCACCATAAATTTGGCTCCAGAGCTAATTTTGGAGGGATTCGCTGGCATGAAATCGATCCTACCTATGTCGTGATTAAGTTACTGGATAAAATGAAGGTAATCCGTCTGGCGGAGAACAAAGAAGTGAGAATGGAACGTATTAAAAAGGCTGCGTAGCCGATTTGGATTAAATCCAGATTAATTACCTATCTTTACGTTTTAAAATTTATAACAAATCACAATGAAAGAAGGAACAGTAAAATTCTTTAACGAAACCAAAGGATTCGGTTTTGTAAAAGAGACCTCATCAGGTCAGGAGTATTTTGTACATGTATCAGGTCTTGTAGACCAGATTCGTGAAAACGATTCAATTACTTTCGAACTGAAGGAAGGAAAAAAAGGTTTGAATGCAGTCAACGTTCGCGTTGCTAGTTAATACACCTAATTTTTTCAAAGAAAAGCCCTGACGTAAAAGTCAGGGCTTTTTTTATGACAAGATTTTTCCAACAATAAGCATGTTGATTAAATATTTCACTGGAGCTTTATTTTAGCCAGCACATTAGAAATATCCTTTGTCATGAGGCCCTGATTTTGTATCTTAGTAAGCTAAATAGTTAGGCCGTTAATGAAGACTAAACCCAACATACCCGACAACTTTTTGTGGGAATATGACTTGGAGACATTTAATTATGATCGATCTTATAAGATTGTAATTGAGCGGGTGTTGGAGCGGGGTAATATCGAACAATGGCGCGAAATTCTTAACTACTATGGGGAAGAAAAAATTTTGACAACCATTGAATGGAGTGCCCAATTAGATGAGCGTGGAAAGCGATTCTCACGATTCTTTTTAAAGTCCGATTTTTTGCATGCTGCATAAAGATCAATTTGTCGTAAAACCTGCTACGCTGTTACTTATACAGCAATTACAACAACAACCTGAATTAAAGGAATTTTATCTTGTTGGAGGAACTTCGTTGGCCTTGCAATTAGGACATCGTAATTCGATTGACATAGACTTATTCACTCAAAATGATTTTATACCGGGTGATTTATTGAATACCCTTGGAAATAGCTTTTCCATCGAGTCAACATTTTCAATGAAGGGAACGCTGCTATCTAATGTTAATAATATCAAAGTTGATTTTATACGGCACGCCTATCCTTTAGTAAAACCAGCCATTACCGAAGAAGGCATCACTTACTTGGGAAAAGAAGATATTGCTGCCATGAAGTTGAATGCAATCAGCAACTCAGGCAAACGGCTAAAAGATTTTATCGATGTTTATTTCTTACTCGAACATTTTTCGTTGAGTGACATGATTGAGTTTTACAAAATCAAATACCCGAACTTCAATCCACTTATTCCTTTAAAAGCCATTAATTATTTTGATGATATTGATCCGGAAATAGACCCACCAAAACTAAAGCACAAATTGCCATTGTCCGAAATTAAAAAACGAATTGACGATAGTGTGTTGCATTCGCGGAAGAAGTTTGGGTAAAGGATATTACCAGATCGTCTTTAGCTATTGAACTAATCGATAAAATTGTCGATGAGTGGTGTCAAATAAAAACTATTGCTATGAATTTCTATTGGTCAATGCCTTCACGTTTAAGTGTTTACTTTAATCATGAACTAAGCAATTATCAAAGGGAGTTATTAAAAAATAATTTGCAGGTAGCCTGGCAACATTTAGAACGTGCACACATTTTGGGTCAGCCTTGGGCTGTAGAGCATACACAAGTTCATTGGCTTATGCTCAAATTTGGATTTAGGATTAAAGACACACGAGAAATAATCGGACAGCTTCCGCGTTTGCTTGTGGGAGGAGTAAAATCCTTTGTCGGAAAAATTCCCGTGGGTAACACAGGCGGAGCCAATGTTCCGCCTCTTCAACCTATGGAAATTCCACATGATTTAAAAGTTATCCTGGATTCTAATCGTCTCTAAGTGTTAGAATAGCGATAAATGATAATCTGAGAATTCAAAATACAATTACCCGCGCCATTCAAATACGAGGCTTGCTAGTAGTGCTTGTAAAATTCCATAGACAAGCCATGTCAACACCATAAAGACAGAAATGTCAATCGCACTAAATGTTAATAGCAGCACAGGGGCCATGGCGACTAATCCATAGGTAAAAGAAGCTTTCAGCGCCCTTACAATTCCGGTACTATTAATCAATTCTTCTTTATATCGATTCCAAAACCAGAAAAACGCTGCACTCAGTACAAAAGGATGCAAATAGAACAACCAATCGGTATTAAACGAATTGGAACGGAATACCGGGCTGTAGTATTCTTCGATTAATGCAGGAAAGAATGAGATCATGCCAAAGAGTAACCCCACACTAACGATTAACACCGTTACACCTGCCAATAAAATTGTTACAAAGTTTTTCATTTTCTTTTTCAACAAAAGTCATACTTGAGGGGATGAAAGTCAATAGATCAGGTCATAGTCTAAACTGATAAAAATCATAATTGACCCTGACTCTTGACAGTACGTAGGGAAATATCAAGGGCTAATTTTCCAATACAAAATTTAAAGCCCATGGAAACCCAACTCAACTATATAAATACGGATGGTAATTCTGCCGTTGCCAATATTGCCTATGCTTTTAGCGAAGTAGCCGCCATTTATCCTATAACACCCTCTTCGGATATGGGTGAAAAAGCAGATACCTGGTCGGCAGAAGGCCGTAAAAATATTTTTGGCGAGCGTGTGGATGTAGTTCAAATGCAGTCGGAAGGCGGTGCCGCAGGTGCAATTCACGGAGCACTTACGGCAGGTGCTATGGCTACTACTTTCACAGCATCGCAAGGCCTGATGTTAATGGTGCCCAACATGTTTAAGATTGCTGGCGAAATGATGCCAACAGTATTTCACGTGTCGGCTCGATCGCTTGCATGTCAGGCACTTTCAATTTTTGGCGATCATTCGGATGTGATGGCTACTCGCGGAACCGGCTTTGCCATGCTCTCGTCCGGCAATGTGCAGGAGGCGCAGGACCTGGCTGTAATTTCTCACCTTGCTACGTTAGAATCGAAGATTCCCTTTCTCCATTTCTTTGATGGTTTCCGAACTTCGCATTCCATTCAAAAGATTGTTCCTATAGAATATAGTGTGTTGCGCGAAATGCTTGACATGAAGTATGTAGAAGATTTTAGAAGTCAGGCATTAAAACCAGAGTCTCCATTTTGTAAAGTAGGGGCCCAAAATCCTGATGTTTATTTCCAGGGCCGGGAAACGGTGAATAAGTATTACGATGCTTGTCCTGGCATAGTAAAGAAGTACATGGATCTTTTTGGTAAGAAGACCGGCCGTAACTACAAACTGTTCGAATACATTGGCGACCCCAAGGCTACTAAAATTCTTATTTCTATGGGATCTTCAATTGAGACGATTGAAGAGACTATTAACTATCTGGTCGCTAAGGGCGAAAAGGTAGGCGCTATCAAAGTGAGATTATACCGACCTTTCGGCTTGCAGGATTTTCTGGATGTTGTGCCTGCATCGGTTAAAAAAATTGCGGTGCTAGATCGCACCAAAGAACCGGGCTCGTTAGGAGACCCGCTTTTTCTGGATGTGGTTGCTGCGCTACGCACCCGGCCAGAAATTCAAATTATCGGTGGCCGGTATGGACTCTCCTCAAAAGAGTTTACCCCATCCATGGTAAAGGCTGTGCTCGAGCATCTGGAAAGTAATGGCTGGCACGGATTTACCGTGGGCATTAACGATGACGTAACTCATAAATCAATTTCCGTTAAGGAAGAAATTGATACTGAGCAGAAGGGAATTTCACGCTGTAAGTTCTGGGGCTATGGATCGGATGGAACCGTTAGCGCAAATAAGAGTGCTATTAAAATTATTGGTGAAAGCACGGATCTATTTGTTCAAGGATATTTTCAATATGATTCAAATAAATCAGGTGGTTATACCGTATCGCACCTGCGCTTTGGCAAAAACCCAATTCAATCTGAGTACCTGTTAAACAAAGTTGATTTTGTTGCCCTGCACCGTCCGCAATACATTGGGCAATATGATATTCTTGAAGGAATAACCGAAGGCGGAACTTTTCTGATCAACAGTAGTCAGAAACCTGAAAATATTTTCAGACTCTTCACGCGCGACATGCAGGAAACGATCTGGAAGAAAAAGATAAAAGTGTTTGCCATAGACGCTTCTAAAATCGCCAAGAGTGTTGGCCTGGGCGGAAGAATTAATTCAGTCATGCAAACAGCGTTCTTTAAAGTATCGGGTGTTGTACCAGAAGCGGAAGCGATTGCCCTAATCAAGAAGCATGTTGAAAAACAATTTGCCCGTAAAGGAGCTGAAATCGTGGAGATGAATTGGAAAGCAATCGATGTAAGCTGCGAAGCAATTGTAGAGGTTCCTATTCCAACAGAAGCCGATAAATATGCGGAGATAAAAGAATTGGTACCAGCCGGTTCCGGGGAGTTTGCTGATTTTGTGATTGATCCGATCTTAAGGTTAAAAGGGGATTCAATTCCGGTTTCAAGAATGCCATTAAACGGTGCTGTGCCTACGGGTACAAAGAAACTGGAATATAGAGGCGTACCCGGCAACCCAGCAATCTGGATTGACAAACTAGATTTTGTGAAGGAGCCCTACATTGCCGAACCTTATATAGAATATCCTCCGAGTTGTTCTGGTTGTGGTGAAGTTCCCTACATTCATTTAGTAACTCAACTCTATGGCGATCGAATGATGATTGCCAATGCAACAGGTTGTACTTCGATTTATGGAGGTACCTTTCCAACAATACCCTATACAAAAGACAGCAAGGGCAAGGGACCTGCATGGGCCAATTCTTTATTTGAAGACAATGCAGAATATGGATTTGGAATGCGTATGGCGGTTGACTCAAACCGCAAACAATTGAAGACAAATGTTATTGCCTTAATACCCTTATTGAATAATCCTCCGTTGCGCAACGCGCTCGAAAAAGGCCTGATGTTATTCGATGAAGTTAATCGGGAAGCAAAAGATAACGCTGATGTGATTAAGAATTTTCTTGACGAAGAACATAAAAGAAGCTCGGGTAAGAAAGACCTAAGAATTCTTCTTGATAAAGTGATCGAATTACAAGACTACTTTGTCGATAAGAGCGTGTGGATTTTTGGTGGTGATGGCTGGGCCTACGACATTGGATTTGGTGGACTGGATCATGTGATGGCTTCCAATAAAAATGTAAATATTCTGGTGATGGATACAGAAGTATATTCCAACACGGGTGGCCAGGCATCGAAAGCAACGCCCCGGGGTGCCGTAGCCAAGTTTGCATCGGATGGTAAAAAGTTGAGCAAAAAAAATCTTGGCTTGATGATGACAACGTATGGCAACGCGTACGTGGCAGTGGTTAATATGGGTATGGATCGTGACAAGACAGCGCTCGCTTTTGTGGAAGCAGAGAAACACAATGGACCATCAATCATTATAGCTTACTCGCCTTGCATTGCTCATGGATACGATATGAAGTATGCAAAGAAACAATCTGAAAAGGCTGTTAAGTCTGGTTACTGGCCCATGTATCGATTCAATCCCGATTTACGGGCAGAAGGTAAAAATCCGTTTAATTGGGATGTGCCAGCCACCGAAGACGCGGTAACCTTTAAGGATTACCTGGAAGAAGAAATCCGGTACAAAACGCTCAACTATTCGAACCCTGTTGAAGCAGATAGACTAAGTAAGCTGGCTGTAAAAGATAATGAGCAACGGTTTACAGACATTAAACATTTATCAGATACCCAACCATAACCCTTATCACTCATGGTCGATTTAAAAACTAATTATTGTGGACTTACGCTGAAGAACCCTATTGTTGTGGGTGCCAGCAATCTTGTTTCAGATATCGATAATCTGGTGAAGTTAGAAAAGGCTGGTGCAGCCGCCATTGTATATAAGTCATTGTTCGAAGAGCAAATCCAATTGGAATCCGTGGAAATGGAAAATGCTCATGATACGTATAGCAATTGGGATGCAGAGCATGATTCCTTCTTTCCAAAACTTAAGCATGGGGGCCCGGCTGAACACTTATTAAAATTGCGTCAAGCGCGGAATGCGATTTCTATTCCATTGATTGGAAGTTTGAATTGTGTGTATCGCGATACCTGGGTGGAGTACGCAGAGAAGATGGCCGAAACAGGTATTGATGCCCTGGAATTGAATTTCTACACGAGTGAAGTAGGTTTCGAAACGGATGGGGCTGCTTTAGTAAGAGAGCAATTAGAAGTTTTGAAGAGTGTAACCAAATCCATTCGTATTCCCGTTGTTGTAAAACTGAGTCCATTTTATACCAACACACTTTCGGTGATCTCTAAAATGGATAAAGTGGGGGCTTCTGGGTTTGTTCTCTTTAACCGACTCTTTCAACCCGATATAGATATTGAGAAAGAAATCCATCATTATCCTTACAATTTCAGTAGCGAAAATGATAACCGGTTGGCATTGCGGTATGCGGGTCTGTTATATAGTAACATTGATGCATCCATTATCAGCAATACAGGAATTTTATCAGGTAACGATGTTATTAAAATGCTTTTGGCTGGGGCTGATGCAGTCCAGGTTGTAAGTGCCATCTACAAACGCGGTATACATGTGGTTGAAACGATGTTGCATGAGATTGAGCAATGGATGGAAAAGAAAAAATATCCATCTATTAATGAATTCAAAGGTCGACTATCAAAAGAAAATATGATCGATCCCTTCTCCTACAAACGGGCTCAGTATGTAGATATTCTTATGCGCTCAGAAATATTTATGCAATATCATCCCAAGCATGGCGAATTGGAAGATAACCGAGAGGATATTTAATAGATAACAACACTAAACTATAAATAACTATGGCAAAAATTGGAATCTTTTATGGCTCAACAGATGGCAACACCGAACGGGTTGTTACTCAAATACAAACTTTACTAGGCGGAGAGCCGGTGGCAGTCTTACATAACGTAAACTCTGCTTCAGCCGATGATATGCAACCGTATCCTTATTTGATTCTGGCTTGCCCTACGTGGGAGATTGGTCAGTTACAAGAGGATTGGGATTCATTTATTGATGAGTTGCAAGACGTTGATTATACCGGGAAGAAAGTGGCTTATGTAGGTTTAGGGGATGCAGATGGCTATCCGGATACTTTTATTGATGCTCCGGGAATTATTCATGACCGGATTAAAGACAAAGGTGTAACAGTAGTTGGTCAATGGCCAACAGAAGGGTATAACTTTGAAGCCTCTAAGGGGGTAGTGGATGGCAAGTTTCTTGGATTGGTAATCGATGAAGATAACCAAAAGGATTTGACTGCAGGGAGAATTGAGAAGTGGGTGGGTATAATTAAACCCGAGTTTCAATAATAAATACAATGGCCGAGATCAGGTTCAAGAAGCCCATCTATCCGGTTAGTAACTCGTTGCGAAATTACCTGCGGGTTACGAACCGTGAGATTGATGTACCCATTTCGTATCAGGACCTGACACACGCCAATAGTACGATTGCTCTCTTAGATAAGAAGGGTAAAGACACATTATGGGAGACCATGATTTACTCTGAGTCGGACAGACAATTTATTCATGAAGGATTGCGTAAGGTGTATGCGCAATTAAAAGTAGGTGGTGATACCTCTGTGATCGACCACCTTTTTATTGATCGGGTTGACTATTGCTTGTATGCGAACACACATCCTTTTCGCATTCGCATTGTGAACAAGTTGAATGATTTGTTTGATTATTTCTACATCAAGCAAACGGATGCTTCGCGTGTTTATGGCATGGAGCTTGAACATTTGCTTTCTCCGAACAAAATCAATTACCTGGTGAAGGGCGATACCTTCCTGGAAGAACACATCCAGGGAATTCCGGGAGATACTTTCATTCATCATTACCTGTTGGAAAACACAAATTATAATCCGATTCGGATAGCCAAGGAGTTTGTAAAGTTCAATGAACGCAGTCTGGTACAAGTACTTGGTGATATGCGCAGAGATAATTTTGTGGTAGAAATTATTCCTGATTTTGATGAACTGCATTTCAGACTTCGATCAATTGATTTTGATCAGGAATGTTATGAAGGAAGTTGTCGTATTTACATGCCTCAATATTTCAAAGAGAATAATCCGATTATTGATTTAGGTTTTAAAACCATGTCGCCAGTCCTCGAATTGCAATATCAGAAGGAAGAACGGATGCGACTTCGAAACAGAGTGAATACTTCCTATGGTCAACTTAACTCGTTGTTGGATTCTATGGCGCAGGATGAGCTATCAAAACAACAAAACATAATCCAACTTAAGAGCGAATTGGCAGAACTTTATCAGGATGATGAATTTTTAAGCAACGAAACGATGGGGCAGATTGTTCGTACGAGTTTGCACATGCTGGAGAAATATCCAGTTCGAAACAGATTAAGATCAAAACCAGTGCTAGCATGACAACCCAATCTGAATATCTGGAACATATAGGATTAGTCATTGACATCAAGGGAGGTTATCTTAAAATAGCTTTGATCGGATCCGGCTGTTCGGGTTGCCATAATAGTTTATGCATGTTAGGAAGTTCAAAAGCAAAGGAGATTGATTTAGTTTATAATGAAAATTGTCTTCATGTCGGAGATGAGGTGCTTGTTAAAGTCAATCCCACATCAGGTTATAAAGCTGTCATGCTTCTTTATATTTTTCCATTTTTACTTATGATGTTGGCTCTATTCCTCGTAGCCAAAGTGGGATATAGCGAAGGGATGGCAGGACTTGCCTCTTTATTTGTGCTGCTACCTTATTTTTTTATGATCTATCTGTTTAAAAAGAGTTTAGCAGGTCAATGCAATTTTGAAGTGGTGAAAAGATGAATCAGGTTATACTCTATACGATTATCAGTTTAACAGCAATAGGAATATTGGCTGCCGTGGTAATTTATTTTGTCTCTAAAAAATTTGCTGTACAAGAGGATGACCGGATAGCTAAAGTGGAAGCCGTACTGCCTAGCACAAATTGTGGCGGCTGCGGACAACCCGGTTGTCATGCTTTTGCAAAAGCAGTAGTCGATGCCGGTGACCTTTCTGTTTTGCATTGCCCGGTTGGGGGAAATGCTGTTATGAAACAGGTCGGTGAAATACTAGGCATAAAAGCAGTAGAGCGAGATCCATATGTTGCTGTGGTTCGATGCTCGGGTTCATTTGAATATCGTAAGAAGACAAATGTGTATGATGGTGCCGAGTCTTGTAAAATTGCGGCAGCCTTATACAGTGGCGACACGGGTTGTGCGTACGGATGTTTAGGTATGGCCGATTGTGTAGATGTGTGCGACTTTGAAGCCATGTACATGGACGAGAAGACAGGTCTTCCGGTAGTGATCGAAGATAAGTGCACTGCGTGCAATGCGTGTGTGAAGGAATGTCCGAAGGATATCTTACAACTCTGGCCGATGGGCAAAAAAAACCAACGGGTTTATATTGCTTGTCTTAATGAAGAAAAAGGCAGCACCGCCCGTAAGGAATGTGCAGTAGCCTGTTCAGGTTGTAGCAAATGCTTTGAGGCTTGTCGCTACGATGCCATAACCATGAATAACAGCCTGGCGTTGATTGATCCGGAGAAATGCAAACTGTGTATGGAGTGTGTAGATACGTGCGATGTTCATAATATCATTACGGCAAATGTAACCCCCGAAAAAATTCAGTCAGCCAATGAGCAAAGACTGAAGCGGGAAGAACGTGCACGCAAAAAGAAAGAAGAGGAGAAACTTTCAACGGAAGCTGTAAAACAAAAGGACAATGAAACTCCGCAAGAATAAAACTTTTAAACTAGGCGGTGTTCATCCGGATGATCAAAAAATTTCGGCCGGTGTTGCTATTACCCCATTGCCTTTACCTAAAATGGTAACCATTCCCGTAACGCAACACATTGGCGCTCCTGCTAAAATTGTTGTGCAGCGGGGCGATATGGTTAAGGTAGGACAAATTATTGCCACACACGAAGGCTTTGTTTCCTCCAACATCCATGCATCAGCTTCAGGTCGCATTGGGGTTATAGAAGAGGTAATGGACAGCAGTGGGTTTAAACATACTGCCATCTCTATACGCGTAAAAGGAGATGATTGGGAAGAAAGCATTGATCGAAGTGAAACACTGGTTGAAGAGATAAAATTTGAACCAAAGGAGATTGTTTCATGCATTATGAATGCCGGGGTAGTGGGTATGGGGGGCGCAGCCTTTCCATCGCACGTAAAGCTAAGTGTTCCCGAAGGCAAACATGTCGATTACCTTTTAATTAACGGTGTTGAATGTGAACCCTACCTTACGGCCGATCATCGCATTATGCTTGAAAGGCCGAAAGAGATTATTGTGGGAATTAAAATTCTGATGAAGGCCTTAGGTGTTCAAAATGCTATTATTGGAATTGAAGATAATAAACAGGATGCCATTGAATTGTTTCAGAAATTACTCAAGAGTGAATCTGGGATTTCAGTCGAAGCGCTAGAAGTGCAGTATCCACAAGGCGGAGAAAAACAATTGATTCAGGCGTTATTGAATCGCGAAGTCCCTTCCGGTGGTCTGCCTTCCGATGTAGGTGTGATTGTTCATAATGTGGGTACCACGCATGCTATCTATCAGGCGGTACAAAAAAATAAACCATTGATTGAACGCGTAGTTACCGTTACTGGGAAATCAGTTAAGCAGCCATCCAACTTTTTGGTTCGCATTGGTACTCCGGTTATTGATCTGCTGATTGCGGCCGGTGGAGTACCGGAGGATACCGGTAAAATTGTGAGTGGCGGCCCTATGATGGGTAAAGCCATTGCTGATCTGGATGTGCCCGTTGCAAAAGGAACATCAGGTATTTTACTCATACCCAAAGACGAAGCTAGCCGCGCGGAGGTATATAATTGTTTGCATTGTGGTAAGTGCATTGAAGCCTGCCCCATGGGCCTCGAGCCATATCGGCTATTGCTCATGTCAAAGAAGGGCAGTACTCAGCGAGCCAAAGAAGAACATATTCTGGATTGTATTGAATGTGGTTCATGTTCTTTCGTTTGTCCTTCCAATCGACCTATTCTTGATTATATCCGGTTAGGTAAAACACAAATCAGAAAGGAGAAGAAAGTATGAGTACCAATCTACTTACCGTTTCACCCTCGCCTCACGTTCATACTGAGCTTACCGTGCCGCAAATTATGCGTGGTGTTATTATCGCCATGGTACCAGCGCTACTTTTTTCAATCTATAATTTTGGTATAGGTGCCCTCTATGTTTCTTTTTTATCTGTATTCTTTTGTGTAGGTATTGAGTATGTGATTTCAACGTATCTGTTAAAGCGGGCCAGCTCAATATACGATGGATCGGCTATTATCACAGGGTTGCTGTTGGCATTCAATGTGCCCAGCAACTTGCCCTGGTATATTATTTTTATTGGAAGTGCAGTTTCTATTGGTATTGCTAAAATGAGTTTTGGTGGGTTAGGAAACAATCCATTTAATCCGGCTTTAGTCGGTCGCGTATTTTTGCTTTTATCATTTCCAGTACAAATGACTTCCTGGCCAGTAAAGGGCGCAACATTTTCATTGGATGCTATAACCAGTGCAACTCCACTTGGCATTTTAAAAGAAGGTGTTAATTCCGGCACGTCCGTAGATGTCATAACACAAGATATGCCATCGTATGTCGATTTCTTTTTTGGATTGCAATCGGGTAGCCTTGGAGAAGTATCAGCCTTTGCGCTTTTACTAGGATTGATCTATATGATCTATCGTAAAATAATTACCTGGCATATTCCCGTTTCTATGCTCGTAACCATCACCTTGCTTACAGGAATATTTTGGCTATTGGATCCAACAAAATATGTGAGCCCGTTATTCCATTTGTTAACCGGAGGTATTATGCTAGGTGCCGTGTTTATGGCTACCGACTATGTAACCTCACCTTTTACACATCGCGGAATGATTCTGTTTGGCGTGGGTATCGGAGTGCTAACTGTTTTAATCAGGCTCTTTGGAAGTTACCCAGAAGGAGTTTCGTTTGCTATTTTAATTATGAATGCATTTGTGCCTATGATTAACAAGTATGTTAAGGAACCTCGATATGGTGTAAAGAAAAAGCAAAGTAAGTAGCACACTATGGCAACTATAAAATCAACCTTCCTTAACTTAGTCATTACCCTGGCGGTAATTACCCTGGTAGGTGGATTAGCCTTAGGCTATGTATTTCAGTGGACGAAAGAGCCCATCGCCAAAGCACAGATGGAAAAGCAACTGCGAGCAATCGAAGCTGTGGTGCAAGGCTACGATAATAATCCGGTGACAGATAAATTTAAAGTGGCCACGCCTGATGGATCAGATAGTCTTGAATTCTTTCCAGCAATGGCATCCGGTGAATTAATTGGGATGGCAATAAAAACAAAGTCAAGCAAAGGATATAGTGGCGATATCTGGTTGATGGTCGGCTTTAATATGCAAGGCGAGATACAGCGGGCCGTAGTTATTGAACATAAAGAAACTCCGGGACTCGGATCAAAAATGTCGGATGCAAAATTTTTAGATCAATTTCTAAACAAAAATCCTGGATCAGTCAATCTTAAGGTGAAGAAGGACGGTGGAAGCATCGATGCGATTACAGGCGCTACAATTAGTTCGCGCGCATTTTCTGAGGCGGTTCAAAGAGCTTACGAAACATTTCAATCTACAAATCATGGCAACGCAGCTAAGCAATAAAGAAAACTTTTTGAAAGGCATCATTCGCGAGAATCCAGTGTTTGTCATTTTACTCGGGCTGTGTCCTACACTAGGAGTTACTTCATCGGCTATTAATGGAATGGGGATGGGCATGGCTACTTTGTTTGTGCTGGTCATGTCAAATGCGGTGATCTCCTTAGTAAAAAATCTGATTCCCGATAAGGTGCGCATACCCGCCTTTATTGTAATCATCGCTTCGTTTGTAACGGTTGTACAATTATTAATGGCTGCTTACACCCCAGCCTTAAATGACCAACTGGGTATATTTATTCCGCTTATTGTTGTGAATTGTATCGTACTGGGCCGTGCCGAAGCTTTTGCTTCACGAAACACTTTATGGGCAAGTACCCTAGATGGATTAGGCATGGGCGTAGGATTTACTTTCGCGCTTACCTTGCTCGGAATCATTCGTGAGTTATTGGGCAGCCTTTCCATTTTTGGATTTAAGTTGATAGATGCCGATGGCATGTTGGTTTTTGTTTTGGCTCCAGGCGCGTTTATTACGCTCGGTTTTATAATTGCCGTTATGGCATGGATGAAAAGAAAGAAACCTATAAAACATTAATTGATCGATTATGGAATACCTTGTTATTATAATCTCTACCATTTTCATTAATAATATTGTTCTGGCAAAGTTCTTAGGGATCTGCCCATTCCTGGGAGTTTCAAAAAACACTTCTACGGCAATAGGTATGGGTGGTGCTGTAATTTTTGTTATGACCATTTCAACTATTATGACCTATCTGGTACAGCATTATGTTCTCATTCCGCTTGACATTGCTTACATGCAAACGGTGACTTATATTTTGGTGATTGCTTTTTTAGTGCAGGTAGTAGAGATTGTCTTAAAGAAAGTAAGTCCCGATTTGTACCAGGCCTTAGGCGTGTACTTA
>Ga0154020_10001213_pt1 | contig 31919 bp, 21 predicted proteins | sample Klosneuvirus_201_FD_109709 | JGI IMG/M metagenome (GOLD analysis project Ga0154020, IMG submission 109709) | Active sludge microbial communities from wastewater, Klosterneuburg, Austria - Klosneuvirus_20160825_MG | ecosystem: Engineered > WWTP > Aerobic digester > Activated sludge | place...
AGTCATGGCCCGCCGTCGGCCTGAAAGGCTTTCGAACACGGCAAGTCAAGGTGGAGTCTTTTCGGAACGAAAAGCAGCAGTGAGCCCGCACCGCGCGGCGAACGGACCTTGACGCCGTGATACAATGAGAAATCACGACGGCGGCTATCTTTTTACTGTCTTGGCGGTGGCGGCGGTTGGCCCGACTGTGGCTGCAGGGGTGAGAGCAGTTGAACACATGAATGGGCGCTGCACCCTGTGTTGAAGCTGAAGCTCCATCATCGAACCCAAACACTCCGGAAACAGATTCAGCACAAACGCTGATAAGTACCCAAAACGACATGGTTCGAAATCACGTGAACTCCAGTTGACGGATATCGCTGTATCCACAATTGCATCTTGCGCGAAGGCCCGAACTGCGTTACGGTCGTCCAGTGAAAGATGTCACCAGCAACAACTTCGGAGTACTGATCGCCTACCTTGTCCCGGGAGCTACTGCGCTATGGGGCCTGAGTTCATTTTCACCGTCGTTGCGAGCCTGGTTTGCTTCGACTCCCAATGATGCACCGACAATCAGCGGCTTCCTGTACCTGACCGTAGCATCGCTCGCTGTGGGCATGACAGTCACGGCCATTCGGTGGGCCTGTGTCGATTTGGTTCATGCCGCAACCGGGCTGACAGCACCCGACCTTGATTTCTCACAACTCCCCGGAAAGGTTGACGCCTACAACCTGCTGATTGAAATTCATTACCGCCACTACCAGTTCTACTCGAACATGTTTGTGGCCACAGCCATCACCTGGATTTGTTTCAGAATCAGCATCCGGCCTCCATGCCAGTTGAGTTGGATTGAGCCCGGATTCCTGATGATCGAAGCAATCTTCTTTCTTACCTCGCGCGACACACTTCGCCGGTACCATTTTCGGACTCAACAGTTGCTATCCGTGCAAAATGTTCCGCCTCAACCTGACTGATGATGAAAGTCATCGCAATCGGCTAACGCTTTTTCGCAATCTCGGCCTCAAGTTGAATTGCGAATTCCGGCAATGACACACCAAACTCCAGTAGGATGGTTCTCAACTGAATGATATCCAGTCTCCGGTCGCCGCATTCCACTTTGCTGACGAATGACTGTGTCTGGCCCAGACGCTCTGCCAAATCAACCTGCGTGACGCCGGATTTCTTCCTTCTCATCTTGAGCAGTCGAAGAACGACCGCGTATTCGTCCGTGTAGATGGATTTTTCCGGTTGCTTCTTGCGTTTCATGCGGCGGACGGTAAAGTCCAGTTCGGAATAAGCCATTTTGGATTATTTCGGAAACTACTTAACGCAACATTTTCGGAGAAACAGAATCATGGCAAACGGCGGCAGTCACGGACCAAAGTCCACGAAAACAGAAGTCGATAAATCCGGGAAGAAGACAACAGCAAAACCAGTAACTCCACCGAAGAAGTGAACTGGACACGGATCGACATTGGCAGGGATCGCTCATCGAGACCTGTCAGGCCGATGAACCTTCCGAGAATTCGCCATTGGCAAATCTTTCCATATCCCGGACCAGCTTGCTCAGCGGAATTTCCAGCGCCATTGCAAGCTGACTGGCAATCGCGATACTGACTTGAACGCGTCCGCGTTCGATGGAACTGGCGTATGTACGGTGAATTCCAGCCTTATGTGCGAATGCTTCCTGCGATAACCCCAGCCGTTTTCGATGGAGTTTTACTGCGTTCGCAAAATGTCGTTCGATATCTTCCATCGAAATATCGTCACAGAAAGTTGACGATCGAGCGACAGACGATAGAATGACACTCGACAGTCTACATCGCTGTGGACGAAGGACTCGCAACCACGAATCAGGAAGGCACTCTCAATCATGGCAAATGGTGGAAGCAAACATCCAAAGCAACCAGGCAAACCTCAACAGGAAACGCCTCGGCCACCCAAGACCGAGACCAAAAAGAACTGAGACCTGTTCTCAGTATCAAATCCAACGGGCTGGTGTATCGCAATGATAGGCCAGCCCGTTCTTATTCCCTCTTTGGCCGATAGAAATGTTCAGACTGCGAATCAGCGAGCTTCATGAGATCACACTGATGAGGATGCAGCAGTCGCAATACTCGGTCGATAGCACGGATCAAAAAGATCCGCCGGAGTCGTCAGGAATCGTTCCGTGACCTCCCCGACAGCTTGCCGGGCAGAATTCTCACCAAGTGCCTTCAGGTCTGAGACTTCATGGGCGCCATCCAGAGAAAAGCGTCCGGGACGAGCGACGGCGTCAATTCGCAAGAGCCGACGGCGTGTGATGGCGTTGGCCAATCCAAGTGTTCCCCGAACCTGAGCTTCCTGAAGGAGATCAACAACTCCTTTGTTCCAGCGAAGCAATCCGCCGTTTCGACGCTTGTGATTCACGTCGAAGGGTTCGAATGTTGTGCCGATGCTCAAAATGTCAATTTGCTCCACCGGCCAGCCGAGAGCCGTCGTTGCTTCAACAAGTCCGACCATGGCTGGGCAATTCGCCCAGACTCCGCCATCAAGAAACACTCGCCCGTCTGGATCAGTGAAGGCACTAAAAAAAGTAGGAGCGGCGGAGGTTGCCAGCGCAACGGTTGTCGCGGCCAGACGATAGTCCATGCGATACGCTTCGCAGTGCGCCGTCTTGAATAGCTGAATGTCGCCGTTGACTGCATTGAACGCCGGGATGATCAGGCGATTCGCGGATTCGCCGAAAGACCTTTCACCAAGTACTTCATGAATTGACTGCCGCAATACACTCTGGCAATGTTTTGGTTTCCATGCGTGTCGCCAAAGTGCGGCAAATTTTCCTCGATAACCGGGGGCGGGACTTGGAAAGATTTTCGGCCCTTTTTTCACATAGAGATCCAGGATTCCGCGAAGGGGAACACCAAGGCCAATCGCAATCGCGATGATGCCACCGGTAGAAGTGCCCGTAATCAGATCGAAGTGCTTGCTGATCGATTTTCCAGTGACTGTTTCCAGCGTGTGGAGGACTGACGACGTGAAAACTCCTTTTATGCCACCACCATCGAGTGACAAAATACGATAGCGTCGCGTGGCGTTACTGTCGTCGATAGTGTCGTTCATCGTCTGCCTTTAAGATTCTGATGGGTATGTCAGGATGGACTCCTCCGCCAAGCCATTCGCCGGTTGCGTGCCATACCTCATAGAAGTAGAGCCACAGCGAAGCCCATGGAACGATGGTCAGTGCGATCGGATCAGCAGGCTTCCATTCACCGCTTCCCGGCAGAAACAGGCAAAGTCGTTCCTGCGAGTACATGTGCGGAATTTTTTCTCCGTCCTTTCCCGGGCGAAGCGCTGGTTGGACGACTTTGACGTCTGGGCTCTTTCCGCCTCGTTGAATGACGCGAATCGTGTAAGTTGCTGAAATCTCTGTGGGTTGAAGCTGACCAGTCGCAATCAACATTCCATCCCGCACAGTGCTGCGGATTTCAGGCCACCAAAGCCGCAAGTACGCCAACTGCTCGCCCAGTCCAAGTCTGCGTTGCCTCATCAATCGCAATCTCCGTGAAACCTGTTCGTGTGAATTCGAAGATTGCCTGCGGAAGCCGCTGCCGGGACTATTAAACCGCTATGCGGCCGGACGTGTAGCGAACCTCTTTCGCGAGGCTTCACAACCTGCTGATTTGCGAGCTTTCGCACTGCGGATCGGACTGGAGATTCGCCAAAAATCTCAGAGAGCTCCTCTTCAATCTCATGGATACCCTGAATATTCTGCAATCGATTCCATCGGTCGAGAAAGGCCGTCACGGAATTGGTGAAGTCGCGATAGGACTCTGGATTAGCGTCCCACTTTTCACAGATGTTTTCTGTGGAGTGTGCTGGGTTGGTCAATCGAATCCGCTGGTTCGATTCGATCTTTTGAACAATCGTCTTAAGGATGGATTGCAGGGCTTGGGTGCAGAGCTGTTGGCCGTTATAGATATGACCGCTCAACGTTGTGAGGATAATTGACGGTGGAGCCAACGACGGTCTGTCGGCATACTCCACGTCCCGCCACCTCTTGAACAACTGGACACTGCGTTTCAAAGCGGGCTTCGCGTGGACAGGCTCTTTGTCTGGTACCGGGTCCACCTTCGCGCTGGCGTACCTTTCGTTGACGAGCAGAACAGGGACACACTGGTCTTCAAACCAATCTGCGTGGTCCAGCGGGTTCGTAGATTTCCACGAATTGTTCTGCGGATGGAGTATCGCCAGATTGGCGTTGAGATCAGGGACTAAAATGCAGTTTCCGCCGTGCTCGTCGTCCGGGACGGCTGGGGCGATATCGAGATGGAAATCTCCTGCATATTCAAGCCGGATACAGCGCGGCAAGCGTTTCATCATCGGACGATAGACGTCGTTGTCGAATAGCCGATCCCAGATCAGTGAATAAAGTTCCCCCGGATGGCATCCTCCGGAAATCATCAGTTTGCAGACGGCGTCCAGGTCAAATTCGGACTGACCAACGGGTTTCGTTGTTGTGCCAAGCCGCTGCGATCCCTGTGGAAAGATATGAGGGGAATATTCGCGGAGCGGACTCTCTTTTTGCGATAACCAGTCGGCCACTGCCGCGTAGTGACTCCGGGACTGCGTATCCTGTGTTTCGGTTAGCTGCAGGTCAACGCAGACCAGCTCTAAAAGTGCATCGAGAGTGTGATTGCTGGATGCAGTAGTGCTCATCATCATACTGTTTGTCGCTCCTTGGTTATGTGGACTATTATTGACAGGAGAGTCTTGTTTTCGCCCATCGATTCGCATGGCTGTGAGAAACAATACAGGATCTCGTGGACTAAGTAAACTGTAAGTGTTGTAAAATAGTCCGTTTTGATGTAGAGTCAGATCCTGAAAACACATTGACAAGGGGCTGACTGTGGACGAATCGACGGAAAAGAACAAGGACTTGGTCCAGCTGGCGAGGCTGGCATTGGCTGGTCGTCCGCAGGACATTCAGATGTATGTAACTCGAATGTCACGGAAGTACCAGAAGCTGGCTCCCGAGCTTTGCGAGCAACTCAAAGAGTTGTTGAAACTGGCTCCGACTCGGCAATCGCCATTGCGGAGTGAAGACATCGCCACCGTTCCCGTGGATCGGGATAGTCGATTGCAGCTCCTCCGGCACGAACCGCCCGGTACGCTGGAACACGAGCCGATTTGGTCGACAGTTATTGCCAAGCAATTGAATCAGCTTGTTGCTGAACATCGCCGATCCGATGAACTTCTTCGTAAAGGACTTGCCCCTACGCGCACTGCAATCTTCACGGGGCCACCGGGAGTAGGGAAGACACTGGCAGCCAGATGGCTTTCGGCGCAGCTTGACCGGCCATTATTGACCCTGGACTTATCTGCCGTGATGAGCAGTTTTCTGGGTCGCACGGGCACCAATGTGCGACACGTTCTTGACTACGCAAAGGGAGTCTCATGCGTGTTGCTGCTCGATGAACTCGATGCTATTGCCAAACGCAGGGACGATGCCCATGAGGTCGGCGAACTCAAACGTCTTGTCACCGTCCTGCTGCAGGAGATTGATGATTGGCCGGAAGGAGGATTGCTCGTGGCGGCGAGCAACCACCAGGAACTGCTCGACCCGGCCGTGTGGCGTCGTTTTGAAATTAAGATCGAATTTGAATTGCCAGAGCTACCTGCCGTCGAACAGGCCATTCGATTGTTTGTGGACGACAATACAGCCGTGAACAGTAAGTGGGGGAAGGCGTTGGCGGAAGTCATGCAGGGGCAGTCCTTCAGCGATATTGAACGAGAATTCAAAGGATTGCGACGACAGGCAGTCCTCAAGGATTGTTCACTTGAGGATTTGTTTCCTGGCGTCGTACGACAGCACATCGACGGTCAGTCAAAGGCCACAAAGAAGGACATCGCTTCACGGCTCTCCGACGCAGGCTTGTCACAACGCTCAATCAACGAACTAACCGGACTCAGCCGTGATACGCTCAGAAAAATGACCCACGCTGATGATGATCATTCGGACGCGAGGTGAACATGGCAAAGCAACCTAACTTTCTGCTTGGAAACGGGCATCGCCTGACTTCGCCGGTGAGGATCGGCAAGAATATGGAGCCAAAAGCGCCTCCGTATGATCTGGCCGAAGCAAAGGGACGATTGGTGGCACAGTTCTCAGTGGCGACCGCTGAGTTCTCTCAACTGCCAGCGGCTGCATGTCCGGACGGATATGCAGTTGGACTGATCACTTTACATCCGGAGTACACTGCAAAATCATATTTTCCTGCTGACTTGCTGAAAGAAGCAAGGATGGAAGCCATCGGTTCACGGCCCTCAAGAGTGAAGCCCGAGAAATGGAACAAGAAAAAAGATCTTGAAGAATCACCCACCACGGAGATTTACGTCGCTGCACGGCGTGAGGACTTTGACGCATTTGCGAAAGGGTTGCCGTCGTTGACTGAAGAGGACAAGAGTTCCAGAGACTTGTTCAAGGTAGAGGCGTTTCGCGCTCCGCATCCGATTGATCGCGTTCAACGAATCCGGAAGAGAGTCGATGAACCGATGCTGGAAGTCGTACTGCATACCAGCGGCATTCCGCGTCCAGCTCGCATTCTTGAGGCATTCGAGGCGTATGCCGAATCACTGGAACTCAAGCCAGATCTGGACCGAAGGTTTGACGTTGGCGGTTTGTGTTTTCTTCCGGTGCGGGCGTCGCGGGAACTCATCAATGAATTGAGCGAGTTTTCCTTCTTGCGGACGATTCGAGAGATGCCAGGCTTGCGACCACTGCGTCCGATCATCCGCACCACAGTAAAGACCAAACCGTTTCCAGTGTCACTTCCGACATTACCTCCCATCGACAGGCAATTACGTGCGGCTGTTTTTGATGGAGGAATCTCGGCCGAGATGCATCAGTCATCGTTTGCTCAGGCACACGATCCTGAGGGAATCGGCGCGGCTGTAGATGGCTATGTTGACCACGGGACGGGAGTCACATCGGCAGTTTTACTTGGCCCATTGACCAAGGGCTTGCCACTGCTGCAGCCCTACGGCTGTGTTGACCATTATCGAGTCCTTGATAACACACCCGGCAGTGACCCGCTTGAACTCTATGATGCACTGACACGAATTCGCGACGTCTTACAGTCGCGTAAATACTCGTTCATCAATCTCAGTATTGGGCCGGCATTACCCATCGAAGACCATGATGTGCATGCATGGACAGCAGTGCTGGACTCACTGCTTGCAGATGGCGAAGCACTGACAACCATCGCGGTCGGCAACGAAGGCGAGCAGGACCATCAGTCCGGAAATGCACGCGTTCAGGTGCCGTCCGATTCGGTTAACTCGTTGGCAGTCGGTGCGGCAGACAGTTTTGGAAAGATCTGGGCTCGTGCGCCGTACAGCTGCATCGGGCCAGGACGCAGTCCGGGACTGATCAAACCCGAAATTGTCGCCTTCGGTGGAAGTAGCGGTGAGCCGTTCTACGTGCTTGATCGGACAGTGTCTATCGCGACTCCGGACGCCGGGACAAGCTTTGCGGCTCCTTATGCTCTCCGAATGGGCATGGGGGTCCGCGCTCACTTTGGACCTGGCTTATCCGCGCTTGCGATAAAATCGCTGCTGGTTCACAGTTCGGAACCGGGAAAGAAGCTGTCCGTCCACGAAGTTGGCTGGGGGCGAGTGCCGCAGCACCTTGAAGCCATTGTCGTCTGTCCGGATGGTGAGGCCCGCGTTGTTTATCAGGGAGATCTGACTCCGGGACAGTATTTGCGGACTCCGATCCCATTGCCGGCGGGAGAGCTTGAAGGCATGGTCACGTTGACAGCCACATTTTGCTTCGCCTGCCAAACCGACCCGAACGATCCCAGCAACTACACTCGCGGTGGACTTGATATTACATTTCGGCCTCACTTCGAGAAGTTTGAAAAGGATGCGGCGCATGCCAAGTCCAACAGCTTCTTTCGCCGGTCCGATTACGATTCAGAAAAACAACTGCGTCAAGATGCACACAAGTGGGAAACCACGCTGCATCGTCGAAGGAGCTTTCGGTCAACTTCGCTCAAAGATCCGGTGTTCGACGTGCATTATCAGGTCCGTGAATCCGGCAAGCCGGCGGGTGGAGAGAAGATTCGATATGCATTGATCATTACGGTGTCCGCACCGAAAGTGAAAAACCTCTACGACCGCATCGTTCAGCGGTATCAAACCCAGCTTGAACCTATTCTGCCGGTGATCGAAGTGCCGATTCAGATTCGCTGACAGAAGAATTCTGGTTACTGAATATTCAGCCCAATTGTTGGAGTACGTGACAATTGCCGGTGGAAATCACGATGACACATGTCCGTAATCGGTTTGGTACACCGGACCGTAACCCACAGGCACATACTGGTCAGCTTTGCGTTCAAGCGGTAGACTGACACATTCCCATATGGTCAAAATGGGTGTTACCGCCTGACCTGCTGAGGTTCTGAGGTATGTTGTATCAAGTTTCCGCCCGACATCCGGTAACGATCGGTGAATTGATGTTCGAGGGCGGTGGCGCATTCAACCAGCTGATCTGGCAGGTACAGCCAACGCTCAAAGCAAACAGCATTTCTGATGATCTCGCGTCAATCCATGAGTGGAGCCATCACGAGCTGAACAATGTCAGTTCATACGGACTCCTCCTGATGTATTTTGCATTTTTGGCTCGTCATTCCGACGACGATCGAGAAGCGTTTTCGGAAAACCTGAAGCAGTTTGTAGCGAACTGTCATGTGGCCCACGAAGTCTATGCGACCTGGTACAGCGTTGAACTGCTGACGAGCAAATATTCGATCGAGAATCTCCTTGCGAACTTGCCAGCTGACTACCGGGCGTTTCACGATTTGGGTGAACGTATTGTTCGCGGCATCTCAAGTCCCTTTCTTCGACTGCAAGTGTTCCTTGTCGTTTGTCGATCATGCTTTGAAGCAATTGAGTTTTCTCAATTCACAAGTGAACAACCGGATCAATTTTGTTGGGCCGACGTTTGCGCGAAAGACCTTCCGAATGAGCGACTTCGATGCGTCTCAAATGCAGATTTCGAGGATTTGTTTCAAACGTGGACAAATGAGTTTTGCGAACTCTGCACGGAAATCGGTGATGGCGAAGCGATTGCTGTGGCCCACAGCAGAGCCAGGGATCAGCCCTATTTTGATTTGCCTGCGGTTGAGGCAGACGCGGTGCTGCGTCGGTTTTTGATTTGGCTGACGGAAAGATGGAACGAATGGCTCGCAAAGCGGGGCTTATCGAACGCCCCTTGCGAAGACCATCTGAAGCTGGTCCCATTACTGGTTGATGACATGAACCGGCGATGCCGCAATATGTCCGTGACGCACCCACTCTCCGCCACAACGTCACCGCACGACACCGCCTCCGTGTTGCTTCAGCAAATGGAAAGCGAAGTCGTCCGAATTCGGCGAGAACCGATTCCTGTCACGATTGTACCCATCAGAATTCTGCCGCGTGAATTGTGGTCGAAGCTTCCCGTCGGAGAATTGCCGCACCTGTTCATTCAAGCACGACCTGTGGACGACCTTCGTCGGCAGCACGACATCGCACCTTCCGAATTGATGAACGACAAGTCAGGCTCGGCCCCTGTCGTATTTCTCAGAAGACGTTCGCCGCCGGATGAATACGGCCACGCGACGGTGAATGTCTTCTGCTTCGAGACGTTCAACGAGCTAAAAGAACTGCGGGCAGCGACTCCGAGTGTCCGTGCGTATGGCCTGATGAGTTCGTCACTTGCAGTTGACCAAACATGGATGGATCAATGGCTGGACTCATCAATCATTTGGGCGAGTATGATAGATCATTCACTACACACTTTTCTTACACAGCACTGTAAAAAACAGGCACACGTACGCTACAGTACATCGACACTACGGGATGGAGATCGGGTTCTGCAATTCATTTGCTTTCTCACCCGCGATGACGGAGATTCACAATGGGGTCTGCATATTGGGTTTTGTAGCGAGCATACGGCCAAGGCTTGCGTGCAGTTCATTCAACAAAAACTGAACCCTGATGTTTTTGTATTGGATCGTGAACCGTTCGAAGGTGATCTGGCTCCAGTACTTCAGGTCATTGCCACGCACATGATGAATGACGAAACTTTCTTTAGCTTCAACCGGCTCCTGTACTCATGAGTAATCTCAACACGTTGATCGACGAACGCCTACCAGCAACGACGGGAGACGTAGCCATCCGTCAGGAAACACTGGATACCATTCTGGGCGAGTTGCTGGGTGAGGACTTTGTGAAGCCTCAGTCCGCCTTTTACACAGATGCCATGCACCGTATTCTGGGGCAGGATTCTACGGAACTCATGGCTCGCTCAGGCGGCTGGACGTTTCATTTGAGTCGCAGCATTGCACAGAGTTCGGTATCTGCCGTTGCCATGGGACTGATGCTCAAATCAGTTGCCGATGCGCCAATCTCACTGGCGATCATTGCTGCAATAATTCCCTACGTGTTTCAGATCGACAAGACACAACTAACGAGGAAGGACGAAACAATCCTTCTGCATCTTTACAAGGCAGCCAGCAGCAAAGGAAAGACAGCCGACCAACTTTACCAAGCGCTTCCAGCCGCAATCAAGGCGCAGGTCAATCGCCTTGACCTACTTGAGTTTTTGGAGTCCACGACCAGAACCGGGCATGCGAAAGAAACAGCACCAGGCACCTTTCAGTTGCGTCACCCTGACCATCCGAAGTTTGTCGTCAATTTCGACTGAATCATTGATACTGCAACTGAACGCGGATCTTCACCAACAGTCACCCGTTCAATGAACGGCGAGCGAATTCCTCTTCGAATCGGGCTCGTCTGTTGGCTGGCGATGGACCCTTTCCTCTGGAACTGAACATCTGGACCGCCTGTTCGATTTTGCACACTGATTTGCTGCTTAATTTCAGTTACAGCGTGAGTACTCAGTGATTGCATATGGCGATTGCGATCTTAGGTCGGCGTATGTAATCTGTGGGCCATGAGCGTAGAGGTATCTGAATGTGAAAGTTTACTGTCCGGCGGGTCCACAATAATGACTGAAGCAACGAATGACGACCTTAGAAATCCGCCGTCTCCAGATTCCGGATTGGCGAACTCGGCGGATAGACAGTTTCCGGAAAAGATTGATACACGGAATTTGAGCCTGACCAGTCGCGCTCGCAATTGGTTCGGTCAATTAGACCTTCGACTTCGCAAAAAAGAACCCGCACTTCCTGAAACCGTTAATCCGCGGGACGCAGAGTCCAATACGTCGGCTGAAGACACCTCTGTGTCCGTTTTCGGCCACCAATCGGCAGTCGTTAACTTGCAAACGAGCCCGGACAGCAGACACGATGAGTTGACTGAGTCTTGGCTTGCATCCATCGTTGCCGCAACATCAACGCATGCCGGTACTCTGGCAGACACAGCTCGTATCAACGTCATCAAAACGCTGATAGCTGGAATTCGGTCGGTTTCAGTTGAACGTGATCGCGATGAGATTCTGCGTTGGTTCATTGATGCCCGCCAAGTTCTGGCCAACGCTGACTTGACGAAAGCGGAAGCTGCCAAACAACTCTACGGATCGATCAATACTTTGCGAGTCGGCCAATTGATAACCAATATCGCCGCTACAGGCCTTCGCAATTATAAGGCATCAAGGCTGCCATTGGCCTTGAAGATTGCATTGCCCATAACGGCAATGGGGACGGCAATTGTTGGCGCTCAAGGAGCAGGCATCGCAGCCTTCGGTGGTGCCATTGGTGCCCCAGTTGCATTGCTGCTGTTTCTTGGCACTGCAGGTGCGACATCGATCATCGAGGCGTTTATTCGTGACCGCAGTATTCGCGACCCGCTTACCAGGTTAATGCTGACGTTCGTAGCATTTGAGACATCGAGAAAAGCCGAGAAGGAATTGTTGGCTGCGATGCGTGACGATGCGATGACTCCACTCCGCACCGTTGTCCCGGATGACGAACTGCAGCTCCGAGAGTTTCTGTTTCAAATGGATCCAATCGCGTTTGAACGGCATGTGATGAGCTTCTTTGAAGAAGGCGGGCACCCGACGGGCTTAACTCCTCGGTCAAATGACTTCGGAGTCGATGGCTATGTGTTTCACCCTGACGGTATTATTGTTGTTCAATGCAAGCGTTATGCATCGGACAACGCTGTTGGACGGCCTGCCATTCAACAATTCAAAGGCGTAGTTGAGGAACAGAAGGCATTTCGCGGATACGTCGTCACCACCAGTCGCTTCACTGACGAAGCTCAGGAAAGCGCCGCCAAGTCGAATCGAATTGTTCTCGTCGATGGTGCATTGCTCGCCAAATGGCATCGCGACGGATTTGCGCTAAGCTGACGCTCTCCAGGACAAAGGCAAGTAGTTCGCGAAAAATTCAGCATAGTGGTCATGACAGTCAGATGGAAATCCGCTCAACAATGTTTCGGGTCACAGTCTTCTGCCGTCGGTCGTAGAGTCGCGTGGTTCGCGGATCAGCATGACCTGCCAGATTTTGAATGTCTTCCAGCGGCAGGCCCTGAGATAAGAGATTGGTTATTACTGCCACCCTGAACGAATGTGGAGACAGACGGGGAGGCAGACCGCAGGCTTTCATTCGACGTTTGATCATGCGGCCCATATCGCCAGCCGACATCGGACGGTTGCTGAGAACGCCCGTGCGTCGGATTGTCGTCAGGAATAGTGGTCGATATGACTGATCGCCCATTTTCAGTTCGGTTGACTGCAGATAGCTCCGGAGCAATTGCTGTAGGTCATGGCGCACAGGAATTTCACGCGACTTGCCGCCTTTGTCGATGAAATGCAGGCAGTACTGATCGCCGATATCGTACAAATCGTTGACCTTCAGTGTTGCGACAGCTCCAACGCGAGAAGCCGTGTAGACGAGAATTGAAATGATGGCTTTGTCGCGCAGGCCGACGACTGTGTTGGTGTCTATCGATGCCAGAAGTTTTCTTGCCTGCTTAATCGTGATCTCAGGCGTCTTGCCTTCGACGACCTGGTAGCGTTCACCGCGAACTGACAGCGCAGGGTTGAGTGCGATAGCATGGCGAGTCACCATGCCGTCAAAGAAATGTCGCAGGCCAGCAAGTACTTGCTTTTTGCTGGCAATACTGAGCGACAGTCCATCCAGATAAATCCCCACGTCCGCCGGCGACACCTGCTGCAGTTGGCGATTCCGCAATTCACACCATTCCAGAAAACGCAACACGGATCGCCGGTACGCTCGCCGCGTGTGAGCATTGCGGATCTTTGCATGGAAGAACTCTTCGAACGCAAATCGAGCATTGTGGCCAGCCTGTTCGATAATCGCTGGCACCGACTGATGATCGTTGGCCGGCGTTGATTGCTGCATCACCACATGCGATGTTACCAGCGATGGTGTTTCGTTCACGCAGAATCAGCAACACTGGTTTCACGCGATGCCCAGTCAAGGAACGCACGCCGGTGAATTCGATCCCATGTCTGGATCGCTTCGTTCATGTCGAACCGTCCACACTGCCATTCACGCGCGGGCATCCAGAGATTCAGCAGGAACCTCGCCGAATGCACGGCATTGGCATCATCGGCCGACTCAGCCGCCCAGATATCAAGTTGATTCGGATTCCACGGCGCGATGCCCGGTGCGTCTGCCAGTGCCGGAAACTTCACACCCAATCCAAGAAATGCGTTGTCACTTTGCTTCATATTTCTGACGACCTCCATGCGGTTTTGAATTTCAGGGACAATTCCCCTTCCCTGTTTATAGCGCATGATAACGTCCTTTATCAAGCACAAAGTGAAGGCCATGATCCATAGGAAATCGATAGGCAATCCAGCGTGTCGGCGGGCTGGCCTGTTGCGTTGCAGTCTTGCCAGCCAGCTTGCTGGCAGGCAATGTGGCAGTGTAGAGTTTGTCCGATTTCAGACACAGTCGAAGAAAAGAAAAGGCCCGGTGGTGCAACGGGGCCAGACAGTGAGAACCTTGAACATACCAACGTCAGCTGTCTTTCCGACGAGAGTACTACGCTTCAGATCCAGACTGATTAAAGATCCAGTCGTGGGCCTGATCGGCGACTTTCATCACGAGTGGCAGGTCATCGCGACCGAAGCTCGATGAATCCTTCCACTTGTCAGCGTCCTTGTAGAGACGACTGATCGTGACATTGTGCCGGACTCCGTTTTCCGTTGTGTTTTCCCAGACGGCAGCTTTAATCCGTCCGAGTCGCACTTCATGAACCGGAGCCTTTGCAGCGGAACCATTCTGTTTTGTCATGTGACATCTTTCCTTTCAACAAACAACACACAAAGATTGACAGTCCGAACGGTTCGGGCTGTCTCAATTCATCCAAACTATTCACAATTCGGGCAGAGTCCGATGAAGTTTTCACCGGGACTCTGCGGGACAAAGCGAATACGAAACCAACCGTCATCGACAGCCTTGTAGTAGTCGCCGGGGCCATCGAGGTCGCAGTTGCAGCACGACAGTGTGAATGGCACTCCGCGAGGAATTCCATTCGGATCGTTCATCACCTGATTCGCCAGGTCCAGAGCGTACCGGCACGCAGCCTGCGCCACGGTCCGATTCCATTCCGATCCCAGCGTGCGCGGCGGCTCGTTCGAAATACCATCCGCTGCGGTTCGGACAACTGCGGTTTCCGGAGGGAAACCATCGCGATCCATCCACTGCAACAGACCTTCAGCGAGATCACGAACGCGATCCCAGTCCAGTTGATGAAACGCATCCATGAGTTCTTGCCACGCAACTTGAGGATCCATGATGTGTGCTCCTGTGTCTGAAACACCTCCTTCGTTCTGAGAACTGCATGGCTGAAGATTTCCGAGCCGACGATCGGCACGGACAGCCTTGCTGAGATCAAACGTCACCAGACCGGACTGCATGCCTTCGTCGAGCTGATCACAGAATGACCAGTCTCCGTAGTACATGCCGTCGTAGTACACAAACTCTTCAACGAGATTGAGACAGTATCCGCCATCACCGAACTTGATTTCGCAGCCGTAGGTCATGTGGAAGTATGGAAACGGTCCGAAGGTCGGACCGTCTTCTCCTCAGCCGTCGAGCTGTTCATCCGGATGCCGGTGACCGTGCCAGAGTTTCAGATATGGCATGATTGGGTCTCCCGCTAAACCGCCAGAGTCAGCAGGCGACCAATACGGGAATCCAGTTCCGCTCGGTCACCAGCGTTTCGGATTCGTCCGGAGATGCGGGTCAACGCATCCACCAGAGCAAACACGGTGAACCGCACACCATTGGCCGCTACCATATCGAGAGCCGCTCGGATGGAATTCTGAGGAATCCCTTTGCCGGTCAACGCTTTCATGGTGGCGTCACGGTCTTCACCCAGCACAGTTGTCTGAGCGACCGTCATCTGACGCACAAAGGCATCACGCCGCTGATCGCGAGACTTCGCCAACTGATCCAGCAAGCTGGCAATCTCGGGCAACGCATCGTGAACATTGGCTGTGTGTTTGCGACTGAAGGTGGTGACCTCCATCGCATCCCACACAATGTGATTCGCACAGATGGACTGAAACCAGAAGGTTTCAATGCCGACCGTGCGTCGTCCGACTTCGGAATTCCAAAGAAAGAATCCCGGAGCAAACGATTCACCACCGATTTCCACCCAGCCGGTCGGATCAATCAGAAAGCAGAACATGTCCTGCTCACCGGCGTACAGACCGGTCGCTCCATTGAAGCCCTGCTGAGGCGGCACGAAATCTCCCGCATGATTACGAACCATGTCGAGAAGTTCCGTGTTGTAGAGCCGCGTGTAGCTGGCACCATGAATCGAGCGCACTCGATCATCGGTGGTCAGTACCTGCAACGGCTTACGGCCTTTTGGCAGCGTTTCATGAAACGCCTGCATGGCCGTTTCAGTGCGGAGCCGATTCAGCGTGAGCTTGTCGACTCTGGCCAGACTGCACAGTTGACCGAAGGACCAGTCATTCAGGTGAAACTGACCGGCCGAACCGACCGACAGACCCAACTGACCATTGTCGAGGAGCGTGGGAGTCACCGATTCCGGTGGTTCCCAGCGATCCAATGAATGCTCCTGCAGTGTACTACAGTGTTGATAAAGCTGATCAAAGGAATCGAACGTCTCATCAGGCGTTCGAGAAAACAATTCGCGGGAAGCCCGCACAAGATTAGCCATGGAATGATCTCCAGTCAGAAACGGGGAAAGAAAAAAACCTCAGTAAAAACCGAATGTTGCACCACCGGTACTCACGCACGCCCGTTCTGCTGCCGGACAGCGTCCATGAGTGCCGATGTGAGTTCTTCTACCCGTACCTGAATGTCAATGATCGTGTATCACAGGTGTTGTGATTTGTCGCTGAGAAAATGTGCTCTAAAAAGTGCATGCCCCGTGAACAATTCTTCCAGGCGATCAATCTGGGCGGCGAGAATTTCGCGGCTAATTGATTCTGCCTTCATCGACTGGCATCCATTGGGGCTCGCCATGCCGGAGGCCCCCGATGGATGCCAGTTGATGAAGGCTGTTTGAGCCGATAACGCGCACTGAATGCTGGCCGACTTTCACCAGCAACCTGCCACTCCTACTGACTCACCCCCATCCGTCCGCCTGCCTTCGTTCAATCTGCCTTTGTTGACGGCTTTCCGGCGGGGCTCTGAGAGTCAAAAACGAATTTAAGATTGAAATCGGTTACAGATTCGCACATCTTAGTTCTAGATCTAAGGCGGGTGCGACATACAGTTGAGCAACAACCTCTCCGCTCACAATCTGCCAAGTCACATCAAAGACCGCAGACGAAAATTCTCAGCTAATCGTCGCGCCGGAACGACTGCGTGTGCAGCTTTGTCTGGTGATCGCTAAATGCCTCTGTGCCGGGATCCCGTCCTTGAAAGTAATCCTTCTGCCATTGCTGGCGCAGTGAGTGGGGATCCCGCATCGCCACGAGTTCGTGGAACTTGTTGCGGGAGCGACTCCAGTTCAGGAACGCCGCATTTACCTCTGAATCGCTCGATATTTGGCGTATTACCGGCTCGAAAGATTCGACAAAACCTCGCATCACAGGAACGATCATGCATATTGGCTCACCCCGCTCAAAGCGAATCAGTGTATCAGGTCTGGTGACCTTCCAATTCATTGTGAATGTCGATGCGGTCCAATCGGATTCTACGATTCCCTCCAGAGCTGATACTCCATCTTTTGGCAGGTTTGCCGGTCCTTTAACCCATAGATTGACACCAGCAGGAGTTCTGAAGAGCCAGGGAATATTGAATGTAATGACACCGTGCCCAAACAACGTCGATACCGTGGGATCGGGCGGGACTTCATCACTGATAACGATCGTATCGGTACTTTGGCCGCCGCCATTCCATCGAGCAAAAAAGCTTGAAGGCGAACGAATAATCCAGCCGGACTGATTGGCGATTGTTAGCGGCAGACATCTGTATGCGAACCGATTTTGAGTTGCGTCCATCCAGTCTCTGTTGATGGGGGCGGCAATCAATGCGTCATACGGAGGCTTGTTGATTTCAAATGCGATGATCTGCGGCTTACATGCAGCAGATTCGATTAGACTGTCCATTTTTTTTCACTTCCGGATAGGTGGCACATGACAAATCCTCCAGGAACGAAGGCACAAAACGGAGCACTCAGATTCCCTGGAAAGTCGTATACTCTTCCCCGAAATCGTTGGGCCATTTGAAGTTTGTGCAGGTCAGCGTAATGCTCGTTGACATTCCCTGGACATGATGCCACCAGCCAATCGGGAGAAAAAGCAGATCGCCAGGGCCAATGATCATGTCGTGGATCCTGATTCTCTGGAACAAAGGAAATCGCTCGATGTCTGGACTGTCCAGATCGACAGCGGAGTAACAATGGAAATTATTATAGAGATACGGGTGAAAATCCGGGGCGATGAGCCTGACCCGCTTTTGGCCGACGATTTGCGCCATGAAGTTGTTGGTCATGTCATGGTGCAGTGGTGTCGTTGTGCCAGGTGGCCCAATCCACAGGAAATAAGATTGCGATGAACGTGCGCCATCGAGGTAGTCCGGTATGTCGCCGAGATCTTCTCCAAGCAATTCCAAAATGGCCGTATTGGCTTGCCCATTGCGGGCCGTCATATAGATGTCGTTTGTCGGAGTCTCGTCGAAGCACTTTTCAATGAAATCAGAGAATCGTACACGCTGTCGATGTTGATCCGGCTCCTGTTCGAACCGTGCATTGCCAGTACGATTTTCCTGAATTTCTACTTGAAGATCAGCACCCTTCGTCATCAGATATTGCCGATTCCAAAGTTTCATGGCATTCCAGTGATCAAAACAGTTGGTAAGAATCACCGGACGGTTTTCACTATAGTAGTGCTGCAGAAACTCACTGGACGAAATCCTGCTCCTTCGCTCAATGACATAGGGAGCCACTGATTCTCGGAGTTTTCTGTGAGTGTGGAGCAGCCAGTCACGCTTGGCAAGTTGACGGACGAGAGATCTTGCTGCTTCCATGTAGGGATGACGACTTGCAGTTTCCAGTTCAGCACGCGACAGATCAGCGTCAAATCCGGCATCCTCGAGTTTCTTCTGCAAGTCTGTCGGCGAAGAGTTTCTGGCAATATTTTCGGCAATCCACTGTTTCCAGTCGGATGGAATAAAAAGTTGATTGTGTGCCTTTGACAATGTCCCACTTCTCTTTCTTCAATGATATGAATCACATAAACGATAAACTTCAAAACCAATATTAAGGTTCAGCGCAAGTCTCCTCTACGGTCTTATCGATCAGAAGTCACCGGAATTCGGAACATCATTGGAGACAAGGTGGACCAGACGTTGCTCAAATTCTGCCATAAAGCCAGAGGGGTTTGTCAGGCCGCATGCATAAAATCTTTCCCGAATCATGGACCGAAGTGAGCGTAGGCCGTCCAGGTCACTCAGCAATTCACAGCAAATGCCGATGTATTCGTCGGCGTCCTGAGCGACCAACTCGGGAAACCCCATCCGCAACAGCATTGCAGACGTGGCCCGGTGTGCATAATAACTTCCTGCAAGTGAAACGATCGGACTGCCGACGCTCAAGGTCTCCAGTGATGTCATTGTGCCCTGATAAGGAAATGAATCCAGCGCTAAATCGACATCACCAATGATCGAAAGGTGTTGATGAAGCGTCGAGACGCAGGGATGAAAGCGAATTTGTTCAGGATTCACCCCATGTTCACAAAACAGCCGCAGGAATCGCTCCTGGACGATCGGGACTTCGAATCGGTCACCGTATTTCAGCAGCAAAGTCGTCTCAGGGTGCCTCCTGAGAATCTCGGCCCAGCAACGAAGTGTTGTCAATGAGATCTTGCTGACATTGTTGAATGACCCAATCACAGGCGGACCAGACCGTCGTTCCAAACCGAGAGTCCGGCATTCTTCGTACGGTCCCCATGCGAGCATACCCGCATTAAGGCGGATCAATTCTTCTGCGTAGTAGCGATCAGCAGTTGACGGTGGATCGGAATGTTGATCTGTAATGCGAAAGTTCATTCCGGGCAGTGAGGTCGTGTGAGGATATCCGAGAAAAGAAACCTGCACCGGCGACGCGCGTTGGGCGAAGAGTTGAAGTCGGTTTGCGCCGCCCGTAAAACCACCTAAATCAACAAGCACATCCAGGTGATCATTTCGTATCTGGAACAGCAGTTCATCGTTGGGAACTCCAACAATTTTACGCAGGTGATCTGCATTTCTGTGAATTTTCTGAGTGAATCGATCGTCCTCCTGACTGTCATGATACAAGTAAACGCAGAATTTACTCCTGTCGTGAGCCCCGATTAGACTGCTGAAAATCTTCCCGACGGGATGGCATCGAAAATCAGCGGAAAGATAGCCAATTCGAATCTTGTCGTTGCTGAGCGTACGCTTCACCATTCGGGACGCTCCCGCAGCAAATCTTGCACCGACACGAAAATGCTCATTTGCAATTTCCGCAGTCGAAAGAGATTCAGAGTAATTCAGGAAAAGCAGATAGTTTGCCGCAATGCCAAGGTTTCCTGGATCCAGTTCAAGAGCTTTTCTGCAGTGTGTCAGCGATTCTTCGGTCGCACCAATTCCGGCCAACAGAATTGACAGCTGAGAGCGAGTTTGAGAGTCTTCTGGCTGAAGATATGCCAGCCGCCTAAGGTAGGGGATTGCCGAAAACCTTCGATCCTGTCGTTCAAGATTGAGCGCGATTGCACGAAGCAATTCGACGGAATTCGGGGCGTGACTTAATGCCGTCTGCAAATGGGAATACGACTCAGGGAGAAATCCAAGTTGCATGAGACAGCGAGAAAGGCCAAGCAAAATGTCGATGTTTTGAGGTGCGGCCTGCAATGCGTTTCTGTACGCGACCACAGCCTCGTCAAACCTCTCCGCCGTCGCATGTGTTCTTGCATCGTCCAACCAGGCCATGCCTTCACACTCCACCTTTCCTTGTTTTCATTGAAAAATCTGGTCGCTCGCACTCTGCGCCAGACCGTACCCCAAAAGATCGGTGAACATCGGCCGCAGGACGATTCTCCGGATCCTTTTCCACTCATAGACATGTTTGTCACACAGAACCATGTCTGCAAAGAATTGCTCCACCCCGAAAAATACAACGCGATAAGAATATCGCTCAGTCTCGCAACTCTCGCATTTGAGACGGAACTGAGGAAACCGGCGATTCTCAAGGTCATTGCCAACTGACTTTCACCTAATCTTCACGAGATTTCAGTCGCCAGTGCTCAGTCCAGATCATTCCATTGTGCGACATGTTGACAGGGTATTTTCTTGTACCTACAGTCACCCCCAAGCACTAGGGACAAGTGCTCCTTTTTTGATATGAATCAAACAACTGGCTGAGGGCATTCCGTGCATCGAAAATCCCTTCTGGAATCCGTTCGGCGACTCCTGGAACAAGCAAAACATCGACTACTGAACGAGAATGAAGGACGCCGCAAGCCGGACGGTATTGCTTCCGGGATGGAGATGCTTGAAGCTCGGACAATGTTGAGCGGAGTCGGTGGAGACGAAGAACAGGGGACCGCTATGGTTAGCGGAACCCAGGCTGGTGATTCTTCGACAGGAACCACCGGAACCGACGCAACAACTGCGACCACCGCTGGCACGTCATCCACCGCTGGCACGTCATCCACCGCTGGCACGTCATCCACCGCTGGCACGTCATCCACAGACGGCACGCCACCCACAGACGGCACGTCACCCACAGACGGCACGTCACCCACAGACGGCACGTCACCCACAGACGGCACGTCACCCACAGACGGCACGTCACCCACAGATGGCACTTCATCCACAGATGGCACGTCATCCACAGACCACGCAACTCCAACTCCAACTCCAACGCCGACGCCAACTCCAACTCCAACGCCGACGCCAACTCCAACGCCGACGCCAACTCCAACGCCGACGCCAACTCCAACGCCGACTCCAACTCCAACGCCGACTCCAACTCCAACTCCAACTCCAACTCCAACTCCAACGCCAACTCCAACGCCAACGCCAACGCCAACGCCAACTCCAACTCCAACTCCAACTCCAACTCCAACTCCAACTCCGACGCCAACTCCAACTCCAACTCCAACTCCAACTCCAACTCCGACGCCAACGCCAACGCCAACTCCGACGCCAACTCCGACGCCAACTCCGACGCCGACTCCCACGCCAACTCCGACGCCCACGCCAACTCCGACGCCGACTCCCACGCCAACTCCGACGCCCACGCCAACTCCGACGCCAACTCCAACTCCAACTCCAACTCCGACTCCGGCTCCGACTCCAACTCCAACTCCAACTCCAACTCCAACTCCAACTCCAACTCCAACTCCAACTCCAACTCCAACGCCAACGCCAACGCCAACTCCAACGCCAACTCCAACGCCAACTCCAACGCCAACTCCAACGCCAACTCCAACGCCAACTCCAACGCCAACTCCAACGCCAACTCCGACGCCCACGCCAACTCCAACTCCAACTCCAACTCCAACTCCAACTCCAACTCCAACTCCAACTCCAACTCCAACTCCGACGCCAACGCCAACGCCAACGCCAACTCCGACGCCAACGCCAACTCCGACGCCAACGCCAACGCCAACTCCGACGCCAACATCAAATCGTCCTCCGGAATTTGATTCAGCATCAGATCCTGACGTGTATAACTTTTACATAAATCCTGGCCATACAGGGACGATTGGTGCAGTGTCAGCCACCGATCCCGATGGAGATGCACTGGTCTTTAGCGGTGGGGGAGGTGAATATGCCATCAGTGCAAACGGGACGGTTTATGTATTGGCTGGGTCATCAGCTTGGCATAATGTGTCTTTCGCCGCGACTGTCGATGATGGTCATGGTGGCACTGACAGCGCCACGATAAATATTGGGTTGATTAACGATCCGCCGCCACCACCGCCAACTCCGACGCCCACGCCAACTCCGACGCCAACTCCGACGCCAACTCCGACGCCCACGCCGACGCCAACTCCGACGCCCACTCCGACTCCGACTCCGACGCCAACTCCGACTCCGACTCCGACTCCGACTCCGACTCCGACTCCAACTCCAACTCCAACTCCAACTCCGACGCCAACTCCGACTCCAACTCCAACTCCAACTCCAACTCCAACTCCAACTCCAACTCCGACGCCGACTCCAACTCCGACGCCAACGCCAGCGATCGGGCCGTATTTCCTTGATGATAAGCTTGCCGTGACGCATCAAGGTGGTTCTGGATGGAGGCGGCAGGCGGATTTCGATGCGATTGATCCCGCAAACGGCGGGATCGGGTATCGGATTCTGGGCGTTCAGCGAAACTCTCTAAGTGCGGGTTCTGTTGTCGAAACACCCGTCTTGGACTTTTCGTCGCTTGTCCGAATTGACCACTACACGGGCGAAGTCTGGACGAGCAGCACCCTGGATTTCATCAATACGCTGTCCTATTCCATTGACGTAGAGTTGCAGAATCCAGACTTTGTGGACGATAAATCGACGTTGATTCTTCGTAGTAACCCAAGTGCCGAGCCTGGCTCGTTTCTGTCGTTCGGTGGTGCTCCAGCGCAGTTTGCCGCGGGAACTGGTTCTCAGGGAGATTTGTTCCACTTTTCAACCGAATCGGAAACTCTGGAGGCAAACGCGATCGTCGGGACGTTTCTGTATTCCGGCGGAACTGTAGATGATCTCAGTATTGTCGCAAATGCCACGCCAACGGTTCCATTGACAGTGGTGGCCAAAGCCGGTTCACCTGGCGAATTTGAGATTCGCACAACAGCATTGTGGGATCTCGCTGGAGAATTGCAGGACGTCACTCTGATTGGGCGAAAGGGCAACGCAATCGTTGACACGGCTCGTGTCCTGATCGGAGACATAGGCACTGACATTGGATTTGCGCGACTTGTGCCGTCAACAGAAGTTGGGGAGCCCGCTCTGGAAATCACGCTGAGCGATTCAGAAGGGATCGATTTCGGCAGGGTTTCAAAGAATCTGTTCAGGACAGCTCAGATTGGATTAAAAAGCGTCCTGCTGCCAAACCTCACAATTGGATCGGTTTCCGTTGCGGACGATGAATCAGGTGCTGAATCTGAAGTTGTGACGGCCAGCCTGTCGACACTCGATTCTCGCCCGGTCATTCAATTGGTGGCCCAGGCAACGGAAGCGGGGACTTATTCAGGAACCGTGACGGTGACGCTGGACGGTCCATTTGCGGAAACGGTCACGTTCCGCTATTCGCTTGCGGCTGGCGATCCATCCATTATCGAGGAAGATGACGCGGAGCTTCACTTGGAAATTACGTCTGCGGAAATCAATCCTGTGACAGGAACACCGGTGCTGACCGGGACAGTCCTTCAGGGTACGGAAGCCGTGCCGTGGGCAGTCATCGAAATGGATCTTGACGATGACGGCACCACTGACGCCAGCGCTGCAGCAGACGGAAACGGCGAATTTAGTATTCAGTATTCAGGTGATATCGCTGAAGTCTACGCATTCAGTTTGCGTGCGACATCATGGCGCATTGGTTTGCCGACAGATGCGGAGGAAGGGGCCGATCCACGGCAGTTTATCCGCACACTGGGCAACTGGAATAGTCAGCTGATTGAACAGCCGGACCTTGCCGCCCCGGCAGTGGTGGAACTGTTCCTGGCGTACGACACGGGCCTGTCGGCGACTGATGGGATTACTGCCGATTCCGCGGTGATAGGACAGCTTGATCCGACCGCACCGGGTGCTTTGTTAAGTGGTACAAAAATTGAAATTGACACCAACATGGACGGTACAGCCGACGCCGTCGTCCGAACAATGGAAACCGGAGCGTTCGCGTATCGGGTACCATTGCAAACGTCGCAGAATGTGACGATTCGAGCGCGTTCGGTGGTTTTCGATGCTGTGTCCGGGGAACTCGTCACCGGCGGCTGGAAAAATCTGACGTTCGCGTATCAGGATCAGCAGCCTGAAATTGCATGGATTCGAAGTTCTGAGACTCCGGATGCCAGTGGTGCGGTTGACAGTGCCATCATTGTCGGTGCCATTTCCAGTGAAGCCGCGAATGTTCTTGTGGAACTGGACACTGACGGAGATGGAACCTACGAAACGACGACCCTGTCCGATGCCGCCGGACGATTCATCGTTGATACGGGGCTGACCATCGGAGGATCTCACGCGATCGCAGTGCGAACCAGTACCTGGAACTCCTCAACGTCGCAATTCACGTCGGGGAATTCAAAAAACCTGACGTTGACGCTGTCCGCTGAGACCGAAACGCCCAGTGAAATTACGGACTTACGTGTCAAAAACGGATTGCAAGGGTCAGGCAACCCGGTGGTATGGCAAACTGATTATCCGGTGATCGAAGGGACGGTGAGCGGCTCAAGGGTGGCCTACCGGACCGTGGAATTCCAATATGGCAGTCTGGAAGGAACAGCGACGACCGATGCGTCCGGCCATTTCACTTTTGTTCCCGTCGGAGTTTCGCTCGGCGAAACTTACATCTCGGTTCACTTGCGTGACTGGGACTATTCGACGCAGTCAGTGGTGCATGGCGTTGGTTCATCAATCAGCATCAACGTCATTCCACGGGTGAATGATGCTCCAATTCTGAGTGGTCTGCGCCTGTTGAGTGATTCAGGGGAATCGTTGAGCGATGGCATCACGGGCAACGCATCTGTCATGGGGCAGGTCTCCAATCAGGAAGGACTCGATGGACTCACAGTGGAGGTTGATCTCAACGGCGATGGGACAGTGGACGATGTTACGTTTACAGATTTGGCTGGCAATTTCGTCTACACTCCGGTGGATCCCGCTGTCGGAACCACCACACTGAAAGTTCGAGCAGTGGAGTGGGATTTTGTTTCCGGGAGTTATTTATTCGGGACGTGGCAGCAGATCACGTACACATACACCGCTGGAACATCTGAAGCGGCTCAAATCATCACTCTGAACGTCAGCAATGAAACACCAACTGACGACTCGACGATTTCAACGCCAGTGATCACGGGTCAGATTCTAAATGACGGGTCCGTCAACAGTGTGACGATTGAGTTGTTTTATGACAATGACGCGACTCCGGACGCGATGACGACCACGGATCAATTTGGGCGTTTTGAGATCTCGCCACGAGACCTGCCCGTCGGAACTGTCAATGTCCGCGCCCGCGCGGTGGAGTTTGTTAGCGGATCATCTTCCGCCCAATACTCCAGCGTCACTACGGTGTCGTTTGATCTGGTTGCCGCGCCGCTTGCCATTCCTGTAATTTCCAGCCTGGCGGTAACCAATACAGACGGCACGCAAACAATCACGGGTGCTGTCACTCACCGGGCGCAAGACCAGGTAGTGGTGCAGTTGGAGTTCCGAAACGGTACTACCCTGGTTCGGCAGAATTCCGTGCGACCCGTCGATGGACAGTTTACATACGTGCCAACAGGACTCGAAGCAGGTACATACACTGTCACGGCAACGGCGATCGCATCGACGTCAGATTCCGGCATTCAGACCAGCGCGTCAGTATCGACATCACTAACGCTCAGTGGAAGTACTTCGGCGTCATTCCTGAAAATCAGCGGGTTGTCGCTTGTTAACGACACAGGTACTGCATCCGACCTTAAGACCAGTGATGCCAGCGTTCATGGCACAGTCAGTCTGCCGACAGGGGTCGCCGATTCGGATGTCACAGTTTTCTATTCGACTGATCAATCTGCGGTTGCCAGCGGCAGCACAACTGTGTCCGGGGGAGTTTTCAGTTTCACGCCATCCATCAAGTCTGATGGTGTTGTTACATTGCGAGTCTGGGCTCACATTGGCGGGGCCACGGGTTCCCCGGCATTCTTTACGTTTGTTTACGCAACCGGGACGGATCCAGGCGGTGATGCCGCTGGCAATCTGCAACAGTCGTGGAATCTCGCACGGCAAAACTTTGCAACCACAACAAATGCAGCACAGTCCGGTTTCACAGCAGACATTGCGGGGTTGCAGGCGGCTTATCAGACCACAATCACCGGACTGGCCAATAACTACAGCACAGAACAATTGGTGGCTCGCGCCGGATTTGATGTCGCGATGGGACAGGCGAATCAGAGCTACCTTTCCGATACAATTGGTTTCTACTCTACCTGGGTGTCATCGACATTTGACAGCACAACCAATGCCGGCGGTGTCACATCGATTACCAATCTGCCATCGAGTCTGGTGAGTCCGGATCCTCTGGATTTTGTTCCGGATTGGTTGAAGGGATTTGAATGGCCTGATCGCCCGGCGGACAACGCTTTGAGCATTCCATTGGACAGCGAGCAGCCAATGGCTCCGACTGGTCCGATGTACTATGGTGCCTATTATGATTTCGCGTCGGATCTGGTTTACCAGGCGGCCGTGCGCGCGGCCGAATCCACACTCAATAAGTCCGTTGCCGTTGCGAACGCGCAGCGTGAGGCCGCACAGACAGCAGCCCGCGAACAGTTACTGCAGGATCGAGATGCCATTGCCGCAGTCCACGACGCAGCACTGCGAACGGCTGCCGTTCAACAGCAGAATCGCGACAACGCGGCGGCATTGATTATGACGGCGGCCCTTGAATCCGCCGCTGAGCAATACAACACGGACTACAATCAGAGCATTCAGAGCTTCAATTCTGATTTGTTCAATCACCCTCCTGGGGAGCTTCAGAGTTACGAATATGACGGCGTCTTTTCGTTTTGGGGTGATGGCTGGGCTGTGCCGAATACAGCGCAGAATTCCAATCCCAACATCTCGAAAACCTGGATTTATGTGTCTGACGCCGAGACGGCGGAATCGATGGACCTGGCCGAACTTTCCACGCCCTATTCCGGAACATACCGCGGTGAGTTTGCCGCCAAATCGGCCGTACTTGCAGACTACCTGTGCGGCCTTGAAGCACTGGAACAGAACCGGGTCACGGCAGTTTCCAATGGTTCAGATCCCGATTGGAAGGACTCCGCGCGGGCAGCCCTGAAACGCGCTGCGATTACCGGTTTGACGTATGTCGAACTGGAGTTTTTGGACGGAAATTCTTTGTCGTCATCCTCACGAGAAATCTGGCTGGAAAATCGCAGGGCGGAACTTGATACCTACCTGACGGAAATTGAACGGCAGTTCCAGATCGACCAACTGCTCGCGACGCATCAATATCAGACGACCACGATCGAATCGGCTTTCACACATGACTTCGATGTGTTGACGGCGAATTATGAGCAGACTGTCAGCACCAGTGAAGCGGCAAAACAATCCGCGTTTGATCTTGCGGGCGATCTCGCCAACGTGGAAGAAAATGTCGCTGCCAACCGACACGCGGCAAATTTCCAGATCGCGTTGTCTCGCAATGCTGCAATTAGCCAATGGTCACTCAACGAAGACACAGCATGGTCTGCGTATCTGGCCAGTGAAGCCTGGAATGCCTGGAATTATGTCTCAGAGGCCAGTGCTGGGGCGTGGGATTACTCGAATGCCATCTCAAGTGCGAATGAATTCGAATCAAAAGCACTGGCGGAAGGGCAGTACCAGTACCAGAGTGCCCTGGCACTGGCCGGCCTGGATCATGACGTCAGCTTTGCGGCAGCAGCGCGCGATTCAAAACTGGCGGATGTCAAAAAGTTCATGGAACTGAGCAAGGCATCGGTCAATCAGACGGCCGCGCTTCGCAAGGTTGACATCGAGTACGAATCGTTGTTGCGCGTCAACACGATTGTTTCGAACAGAGATTTTTCGAGGGACAACCGCAGAGCGGAACTTGTCAGGAATATGCGTCAGGGCCGGATCGACAATGACGGTGCGCCCGACCCAGATATCGATGCGGATTATGAAAAGGATAAAAAACTGGCGATCGCTGATTCGATCGAACAGAAAGCGATGCTGGAAAATGGAGCCCATCAGCTTCGTTCCTGGGACAGTTACCAGGCGAATCACTCGAGAATTGTTGCGGACGGCGAATCATTTCGAGCATACGGACTGGCCTATGCCGCTCAGTTGCAAAATCGTACCAAAGCCGATGCCGTCCTGACTAAGGAGTCCGGCACTGCCTGGAATACCGCCGCCAATGCCAGCGCGGCGGCTAACACCGCATGGTGGAGCACGGTTGGAAATTCCGGACTGACAACTGCCAACAACCGCGCCGACGCTGCACAGACACGCAGCAATTCGTCCGCCGATCACTGGCAACTCTTCCAGACCACCGTCGCTGACGATTTCGAACTGCGAACAAACGACTGGGCGACCTGGCTGAATTCCTCAGTCGATGGCCAGGCGATGAAAGATGTTCTGGGCGTCGTGAGTCCGTGGATCACATTCAATCAGGCGAATGCGTTACTGGAGAAGAACACGGTGCATTCCACGGCCGCGTTGGAGGCAGGCCATTCAAAGAGTTTGGCTTCAGACGATCATACGGCGGCATTCACGCGCAATTCTGCATTGAAGACGTACGACTCGGCACCGGCCACTGCGACATCAAGCTATACGACGGCTACGACGGGAGCCCTGGGAATCTGGTCAGGTTTGGCAAAAACAGCTGAAGACGCCTTTGCGGACGAGATGAGCACGCAATGGGGCGAATACTACGACACCATTGCCGACCAATACATCCTGAAGGAAGACAGTGCGGCCAATGCTGCCAGGATTCAAGAAGATAACATGGCGTATTTTGATCATCAATTTGCGCAGGAGGATGCCCAAAAGCTCAGGGACATCGCAAATGGTGCACTTAGCGAAGAAGCGTATGACAACTGGAAGATCGTTCGCCTTGAGCAGCTCCGGGACGACAAGAGTAATGCCACTGAAAACTACGAACTGGCTGTCCTGTCCAATCGTGCCGCAATTGCGTCCACAAAGATTCATGCGGAAGCAACGGTAACGCGAGGAATTGCCAGCCAGAATCAGGAGATCGCGACGCAGAAGAAAACCGCCAGCGATGCACTGGCCCAATCGGCCGCCACCGCCAGCAAGGCACTGAATACGACACTGGCGAACGCAGATGTCGGCGTCACGACAAGTCTGGCCAACGGATCTGCGGGCAATCAGACAAGCAGTTGGCAGAAAAGCCGAGATTTCAATCTGGCCTCGAATCAGGTCTATTACGGAGCCCAGGAGGCCGCCGTACAGAATGACAACGCCTATCAGACGGGAATGTACGCTTTGCAGGCGATGGCCATGGAGTACATCGTCTCTTATGATATCCCGGCGTCAGGATCCACCCCGACGAGTGATCCGGCTGGTGCAGTTGCCGGAAGCCGTGGCTGGATGCAGTACCAGGCAACAATCGCTCAAAAGGATCTCGAATGGTCACAGGCGATGGGGGCGATTCGCCTGTCTGAACAGCAAACTCTGACAGCCATTCGCAATCAATACGACGGAACCATCAATTTCAGTGGCGGATCCACGCCCGCCCCAAACCTTGTGCTGATTTCCGGAGACGCAAGTGACACGATTGCCAGTGTTCAGGCTGACAGTACACATTCGAAAACCGTCGGCAATGCGGGTGTCGATGTCGGCGAAACGTCGGCAAAAGCGCAAACGGCCCGCCAGACGGCACAGGTCAGCAGCGATGTGCAGTTGACAAACACTAAGGCCACAGCGCAGGAAAACTGGAACATCACAGTCTCATCGGCGGATGAAACGTACCAAAGGAAGCTCATTGAACTGAATCATCAACTCGAACGCGATGAAATTACGGAAGAGGAGTTGGCGACGCAAACAGCGCTGGCCCTTGCAGCTTGGCAGGCAACAATAGACCAGGGTTACATCACACTCGCCGGCGCGCTTGGCGCGGCCATCGTCAGTCATGCGAGTTCGACTGCGGACGCGGAAACAGAATTCGTCGGCACGCTGACGGGAGCTGCCTCCACGTATGTCAGCACGGCGGAGACGGCGGATTCTGCATTGGTCTCCACGTCCACAGGGATCGATGTCGGTGGTGCCAGCCGTGAGACGACTCAACTCAATGCGATCGGGGCGAATCGTGACGCAGCCGAATCCGCGATGTTCAATGGCTACTCAGGAAATGGATTACCTCCCAATCCCGGTGCGTCAATTCCTGGTTTTCCACAGAATCCCGGCGGATCTGTTATAGGTCTTCGTCAGTTACGAACGGAATCAATGACGTCCATGACGACACCGCTGCTGGACCATGTGCAGGGAACGACTGAGGCGGAAGTGGCGTTTCAGGCGTTCTATCATCCGCCGCTGTCCACCGACAGCGGTTCCTCAACGACCACGGGATCTGCCTGGGGTTCATGGCTGCAAGACATGGGGCCTCAGTTTGTCAGTCTGGCCAGAAATCTTACGCAGGCAGGCATCAATCGGCTGAACGGTGACACAACCGCCGAACTCAATAACACCTGGGCGACGATGCAGGCCAGTGCGGCGGCCAATGGCAGTGAACGAACCGCATGGGCCCAAATGGTCAACGGAATTGCCCAGACTCGTGCAAACTGGGAAGTTGGTTCCGTGAGTCGCTCGTCGAATGTCGATTCCGGGATGACGGACGCTGAAAGTTCGTATTCGAATTCAGCAACGGACAAATGGGGCACCCTGACCCGCGCACTGGCCACGATTGAAAAGCAATACCTTGCGGACGTCGCGGCGGACGTGGATTCAGAAACCGCACTGAAAACACGCAACGATGCGCGGTCGGTGGCCGTGAGGACGTATCAGGACGCGATGCTGGATATCGGCGTCACGCTGAATACCACAAGCACCGGCGTCATTCAGAGTTATGTCTCGACACAGTCGGCGGCTGACGCTGCGGAAGCTCAGGCGGAAGTCACCGCTCAGAATACGAATTCCGTCGCAGCGACGGCAGCCGAAGTGGGACTGACGCAGGCTCTCGTGACTGCCGGCAACACGCTGGCGGTGGCGGCAAATGCGGCGGCGGGAACGTATTCGCTGGCGATCTTCGGAGCAGAAATCAACTGGAAAGAGACGGCGGCGAATTTCAATGCGTCCAACGCCACGGACACACGGATTTACCAGTTCAATCACAAACTGGCCACATGGTGGGGAGCGCAGGATGATCAGGGCAACAATTCAGTCGCCGCTGCGAACTCCATTGCCACCACGATGACAAACGCGATGGCGTCTGCGGAATCAGATGCTGCCAGTGCGAGTAATACGGCTGTGACCACAGCGGTGGCGGCTGTTGGATCGGCGAGTGTCCAGGAAGTCTCGGCAGTGACAAACGCGAGCAAAGCCTATGAGGCGGCGTCGGTTAATAACGACAAGGTGTACCTTGATGCGATGGCGGCGGCGGAGAAGACGTATCTGAAGGTTGTTACCGAGAAATCGGATCTGCTGCGTCGAAAAGAAATCTCGGCGGCGGAGCGTGACGCAGCGATCAGTGCGGCATGGGAGACATATCAGACGACCGCGAAGGAACAACGCGATACGTATCGAGTGAATCAGGCCGGTGCCGCCGCCACGTACCGCAACGCGGTTGCTGAAGCTGAAAAGGCTCTGGTGACAACGGTC